>ERZ826051.26-NODE-26-length-178271-cov-6.366920_pt1 | contig 178271 bp, 146 predicted proteins | sample MGYA00519928_ERZ826051 | MGnify/ENA primary metagenome ERZ826051 (study PRJEB31778, sample SAMEA3449219) | human gut metagenome | biome: human gut; feature: human-associated habitat; material: faeces | place: United Kingdom | collected 2010/2012 ...
AGACAGACGGTCACGCTGTGCCGGAATCTGGATGCGGCAGGTTACATTGTAAGACCGTACAAGCCGGTCTTTGTCAAGACAGAGATTAAGAGGATTCTGATGGGGCGGAGTGAGATTGAATGATATTATTGGTTCAGATAATATGTCTTTGTTATACGCTGTATGTACTGCAGGAATATGCCACTTCCGGTGCATATTCCAGACAGCACAGGCTGCTGCCGCTGCTGGTCGGACTGATCGGTGTATATAATTTCTATCAGGTTGTCCTTACGCTCACCGGACAGACAGAACTGTTCGGGCGTTTGAAGGACATGCTCTTAATTCAGGTGCTTTATCTGATTCTTATCTATATCATGGATTTTCTGAAAATCCATATCCCCTACGGGGTGCAGTGGATTATGTTTTGTGTGCTGCTCGCGCTGAATGTGATTGTTTTTATGCGCTACCGGCAGCCGGAAATCTATCACATTTATTTCAGAATTTACTTAATCGGATGTACGGCGGCGATCGTTGCAATGGGAACCTACGCCTATCTGCGCCGTTCCCTGACCATGCATGAGCATCAGATTGCTAATCTGCTCTATATTGTGCTGCTCGTGAATGCAGCAGCGATGTGCGCGGAAAAGTTTTTTACTATTCCGGGCAATCTTCTGATGCTGGCAGCTACAACCGGTGTCTGCGGTGCGGTTCATTATCTGATCCAGACGGATCAGCTGATGGATACGGGCGAGCTTCTGCGCGAGCGGCTGTACGATGACTCGGATACGGCAGTGGTACTGCTGGATACCAATTTTTACTGCGTTGATGCGAACCGCAGCGGCAGAAGTCTGTTTGCGGGTCCGATGCAGTTGTATGAGAGAAACAGCCGCAGGCACCGCGGATACATGCAGGAGGCGGAGGAGCTGGCGAAGTCCATACAGGAGGGAAAAAAGAGCCGGGAGATCGAGAAGAACGGACAGTATTATCAGTGTCAGTGTACGCCGGTGTACTATTCAGGGAGGCTTCGTGGATATATTCTCGGTGCCTGGGATATTACCAGCCCGAAAAAAGAGACGCAGCTGATGCAGGCATTAAAGGGAAAAGCAGAGATGCAGACGGCGCGGAAAAGTGATTTCCTCGCGCAGATGAGCCATGACCTGAAAAGCCCGCTGCACGCCATCATCGGAATCACGGATATTTTAAGCAGCCGCAAGGAACTCACGGCAAGTGACCGTGCACTCCTGCTTCACATCAAGGGAGCTGGGAACAGCCTTGTGGAACAGGTGAATGCGATTCTTGACTATTCCAGAATTGAGGCAGGAAAGTTCGAGCTGATGGCGGAGTGCTACCGGCTGGATCAGGTGCTCGAGGAGGTGGCACACATGTGTGTCATCAATCTGCAGTCGAAGAGGGTGTGGTTTGAGGCCTGTATACAGGGAGAATTCCCGGAGAAAATGTATGGGGATGCCATGCGCGTCCGGGAAATTTTGCAGAATCTGCTCGCAAATGCGGTCAAGTTCACAGAGGAGGGCGAGATCCGCTGTGTGATTACCTGTGAGGCAATCCGGGATTCCTCGGATGTGATGGTCCGCTGCAGGGTGTCGGACACCGGCACCGGAATGACAAGCGAACAGCTGCGGCAGGGATTTGATTCGTATGTGAGCTATGCGGCAGAGAGCGGACAGTCGGGAAACGGACTGGGACTTAGCATTGTAAAGGAACTTGCAAACCGTATGGGAGGCAGTGTCCGCGCCGAGAGCAACGGCACCAGGGGAACCACGATTACCGTGGAAATCCGGCAGAAGGTGTGCGGAAGCACCCTGCATGATGCGGTGTGCTATACGACGGACAGTCTGCTGCGCGAGTCAGTGGTCTATACGGAGCGGATCCAGCCGACATGGATCTATCCGGGGGCACATGTTCTGCTCGCGGATGATATGCGGATCAATCAGGAGATTTTCCAGGAACTCGCAGCGCCGTGGCGGTTTACACTGGATGTTGTGCGCAACGGAAAGGAGGCTGTGGAGGCGGCAGCGCGGAAGGAGTATCAGTTGATTTTTCTGGATCAGAGGATGCCGGAAAAAAATGGCGATGAAGCGGCGAAGGAGATCCGCCAGTTTTGCGATATCCCAATGGTACTTATGACTGCTGATATTACCGCGGAGTTAAAGCATCGGAATCGCAGACCGGAATTTACGGCGTATCTGGACAAGCCGATCGATGTGTCAGAGCTAAAGAAAGTGATTGAGACTTATCTGCCTGTCGCAGAGCGCAGGGATTTCCTGCTTCACGCGCAGATGAACCATGGGGCATACCGCCGTCTCTTGCAGACGTTTTTGCAGGAGACGGGATCGCTTGCAGCAGAACTGCCGGGCTATGTGCCGGAGCAGCTGGAGCTTTTCGGAACGAAAGTGCACGGAATCAAGGGCGCCAGCCAGCAGATCGGCAGACAGGCGTTAAGCGAGAGCGCAGAAATCATGGAAATGGCGGCAAAGACAGAAAATACCCGGTACCTGGAAAAGCATATGACAGAGTTTTTGGAGACGATCCGGCACACGTTAGAGAGTGTCGAGGATGAATTAAAGAATCTGCCGCAGGAGATACAGGGGGAAGGCGCAGCCACGGCAGAGGACATACCGGAGGAAAAGCAGCAGATTCTGGCGCAGCTTAGGGAAGCTTTTGATGCGTGTGATTTAAACGGGATTGAGCAGGGACTTTCCCGGTTTGCGCGTGCCCATCTGACAGCGGAGGAACGGGAACTGTTGACAGAACTGCATGCGGCATATGAGAACCTGGATTACGAAGAGGGAAGCGAACTGCTTTCCGGCCGGATGCTGTGATAGAAGTGAAAGAAAAAATGATTGTTTTGTACAGGTTACGCGATTGATAGTGTGAGAAAAATTCCCCTCGCAGAGATATACTGTGCGTAGAATAGAAATCCGGAGTTCCCGGAGCAGCTGACAGGAGATCTGCAGCAAATTTGTACAGGGGGAAAACTATGAATCTGGCAGAAATTACACATCGGGCGTATTTTTTAGCCTGCTATCCGCTTGATGAGAGACATTTAAAAATAAGTATTCAGACAGGAAAAGATGTGGACGAGGTGATCCTCTGGGCGGGTGATCCATATTCCGCCGGGATTGCCGAAAATGAGCAGAACTGGCAGGGAGAGCGGGTGCCGATGGAACTGGAGCGGGAACTGGTACACAGAAATGTATACAGTGCCGTCCTTACACCGGCGTACCGCAGGGTCAAGTACCATTTTGAGATCACCGGCGGCGGGGAGAGTGTCTGCCTGTTTGAGGATGGATTTGCGAAAAACGCAGAACATTTTCCGGCGGACCGGATGATCCAGCGTTTTATCTATCCGTGGATGAACCGGGCGGACATTATGAAGGTGCCGGACTGGGCGGAGAATATCGTGTGGTATCAGATTTTCCCGGATCGTTTCTGCAGAAAAAATCCGGGAGAAAAGCGTCATTCCTGCCGGGAATGGGCTTGTCAGGAGGATGCAACCTGGAAGGAGTTTTACGGGGGTGATCTGGCGGGAATCCGCAGCCGCCTTGCCTATATTGCAGACCTCGGCGTCGGAGGCATCTACTTAAACCCGATTCTGTGGTCGGATTCCAATCACCGGTACGACACGATTGACTACCACAGTGTGGAGCCGGATCTCGGCACGGAGGAAGAACTGAAGGCGTTGATTGCGGAGGCGCATGCGCTGGGACTTCGCGTGATGATCGATGCGGTATTTAATCATTGCGGAGCGAAGTGCGCGCTCTGGCAGGATGTGCTGGAAAAGGGACCGCAGTCCAGCTACTACCACTGGTTTTGCGTGAACCGCTGGCCGATCGATGCGCAGACCCATGCGACGAAGCGGGGGGATTATTTTTCCTTTGCGTTTGTCGACAATATGCCAAAATTTGATACCAGCGAGCCGGATGTGATGGAGTATCTTACCGGCATTGCGAAGCACTGGGTATGTGAATGGAAGGTTGACGGAATCCGTTTCGATGTCGGCAACGAGATTTCACATGCATTTTTAAAACATCTGCGTCTGGAATTGAAAAAGTGCAATCCAAAGCTTTTCCTGCTCGGAGAGATCTGGCATGATGCTTTCCCATGGCTGCTCGGCGACGAGTATGATTCGACGATGAACTACCCGTTTCTGGCGTGCGTGAATAACTTCTGGGCAGATAAGACACAGAGTGGTACGGATTTTATGCATGGCATCAACCAGTGCTACAGCATGTACTACGAGCAGGTGGACCGCGTGCTGTTTAATCTGTTAGATTCCCATGATACGGATCGTCTGATGGAGAGATGCCACGGCAATGCGGATACGTTTCTGGCACAGCTTGCGATTCTGTTCACCATGCAGGGCGCGCCGGGTATCTACTACGGCACCGAGATCGGCATGGACGGAGGCGGAACAAAGGCGAACCGGAAGTGCATGCCGTGGGAGGAGATCGATGCGGGCAGCTTTGCGGAGCTGACCGGACAGGTAAAGCGGCTGATTGCGATGCGCAGGCAGTATCCGCAGACAAGGAGCGGAAAAGTGGTATGGGATGTCAGAGAGGATTCCAGATTGTTACATTATTATAAGAAAAAAGAAGGACAAAAAACGCTGGAGGTCTGCATTAACGCCGGGGAGGAACCGGTGCGGACAGGGGAGCGGGGACTGCCGGAGCCGGAGGACTGCCTGTTCGCGAACGGATTGGAGCACGGAAGCTTAAGACCGCAGGGCGTTTTCATAAGATTAGTGTGAACATGACACTGCCGTATCGGATCCCGTCTGATGCGGCGGTGTCAGCAGCTCCACTGCAATCCGGAGGCAGAGTGTCTGCATGGATTCCATATCAAACTGACTGCAGAGGGAAGTCTCCAGCTGGGTGTGCGCAAAGCTTTCCAGAAGCTGGATACCTAAATAGATGCGTTCCCTGAGCGTCGGAAGTCCTGCGTATGCGGGGGGACATTTCTGCACGAGGGTATCGACTGCATCGAGCAGAATCCGGTGATAGGCATCCCGGACAGCCAAAATCTTCTGTGTTTTTTGTTCGCAGGTGTGATAAAATGAATTTACAATGGTTTTTACAGGAAAATGTATTGAGGGGAATTTCATATGTTAAAGGTTTTTTTAGCGGAAGATGAGATCGTTATGCGGGAGGGCATAAAGAACAACATCGACTGGCAGGGTGAAGGCTTTGAATTTGTCGGTGACGCGGGCGACGGGGAGCTCGCCTATCCGATCATCCAGAAGACGAGACCGGATATTCTGATCACGGACATTAAGATGCCGTTCATGGATGGACTGGAGCTGAGCCGTCTCGTGAAGCACGAGCTGCCGGAGACCAAGATCATATTCCTGAGCGGGTATGACGAGTTCCAGTATGCAAAAGAGGCAATCGACATCGGAATCACGGATTATCTGGTGAAGCCGGTCACGGGTGCACAGCTGATCGGGACACTCAAGAAGATCGGTCAGAAGATCGAGGAGGAGCGCGGGAAGCAGAAGCAGCAGGCGCCGGAGGAGGCGAGATCTGCCGGCAGGCAGCGGCTGTTCCGGCACATGGTCTCCGGAAAGCATACCTATGCGTCGGTGTTCCAGGAGGCGAAGGAGCTGGGACTTGAGCTGATTGCGGAGCAGTACAATATCATGCTGCTCCAGCTGTTCTCCGAGGAGAAGGAGGATGTCCTGCCGGAGAAGATAAAAGCCTTCGAGCAGGAGCTGGAGAAGTACATGGAGCAGTCCGGCAATCTGATTGTCGCAAAGCAGAGCCGGGCGGAGTACGATTTTGTGCTGAAGGGCACAGGGCAGCAGTCTCTCGCGGAGACGACAGAGCAGGTAAAAAGCCTGCTGGCAGAGTATTTCCGGAGAGAGACGGCGGTGGAGTATGTCGCGGCGCTCGGGACACCGGTGGAGCGTTTCAGCGAGCTGCAGCAGTGCTACCGGCAGACCAACCTGTGCTTTTCCAGACGCTATTCGGTAGAGCGCAACCAGATCCTTGAGGAGGAGACGCCGGGGGAGACTGCGGCGGAGGTTCTGGAGGATGTAAAGCTCGGGGAGCTGAATATCTCCAGCCTGAGCCAGCGGCAGGCGGAGGCTTTTCTGTACACGGGCACTAGGGAGGAGGTGTCCGGCTTCGTGGAGGATTACTTTGCACAGCTCGGGGACGGCAATGTAAAGTCTATCTTCCTGCGCCAGTACGTGGTGATGGATCTGTATGTGACGGCGGTTTCCGTTCTGGAGAAGAGCGGTTACAAGAGCAGGGATCTCGTGGAGCGGTGCGGCGATGCGAAGGAGATGGTAGCCTACCTGACCACGGTTGAGCAGACCAGGGAATATATTAAGAAGCTTTTTTCGGCGGTGCTGGATTTGCGCAGTGAGGCGGTGGACGGAAAATACGACGGCATCATGCAGAAGGCAAAGACCTACATCAACGATCATTTTGAGAAGGACGGGATTTCCCTGAATATGGTCGCAGCGGAGGTAAATCTGAGTCCGAGCCATTTCAGCACGGTATTCGGTCAGGAAATGGGAGAGACGTTTGTAGAATATCTTACAAGAATCCGCATGGAAAAAGCGAAGGAGCTGCTCAGGACGACGGGAAAGAAGGTAACGGAGATTGCCTTTGAGGTGGGCTACCGGGATGCGCATTATTTCAGCAACCTGTTCAAGAAGACGCAGGGCTGCACACCGGGTGAGTACCGCAGCAGAGGGTAAAAGGGGAGATGGATATTGAAGAGAGGGTTTTCACTAAAGAGCAGGCTCTATATGCTGCTGCTGATCTGTGTGGTGCCGCTGACCATACTTCTGGCGTATCTTCTGATTATGACGAACAAGATTTCCTCCGAGTATGACGGGATTGTCAGGAGAATCACAAAGGCAAACGCGTACAACATCAATTTCAAGGAGGACATGGACTACGTGATGTATATTATCGTAGTCAATTCGGAGCGTGCCGAGGAGCTGGTGGACACGGAGCAGCCGCACCGGATGATACAGGCCGCGCGGGAGGTGTTCGGCGAGCTCTATGAGGAGGCAGATTCCGAGTACGCCGCGAACCGGCTGTCAAGCATACTAAAGAGTCTTGACACGCTGGAGGATCGTGTGGAGGAGATCGAGAAGGATGCGCTTGTGACCGGGCTTTATGAGACGAACATGGAGCGTCTGGATCTGAATATCCGCGTCCTGACGGAGCTGATACAGGAGCAGATCCAGTATTATATCTACTATGAGACAACGAACATGGAGGAGCTGCGGATGGGAATCCGCGCGGATGTGGAGAGTGCCATCACGGCGATCACAGTGATTCTCGTCCTGATACTGCTCGGGGCATGGATGGTCAGCAGGAGGATTGTGCGGGGAATCACGGAGCCCATCCAGCGGCTGTGTGAGGCTGCGCAGGCAGCGGGAAGCGGGGATTTTGCGATCCGGGCGCAGGACGAGGAGCTGGATGAGCTCTCGGTTCTGAACAGCAGCTTTAACCAGATGGTGGAGGAGATCGGGCATCTCGTGGAGGATATACGCGTGGAGGAGCTGAATCTGCGCGCGGCGGAGCTGCGCGTGCTGCAGGAGCAGATCAACCCGCATTTTCTGTACAATACACTGGACAACATCATCTGGCTCGCGGAGTCGAAGGACACGGAGCAGGTCGTGAGGATGGTGTCGTCCCTGTCAAGCTTTTTTCGGACAACCTTAAGCAAGGGGCGGGAGTTCATCACGGTAAAGGAGGAGGAGCAGCACATCCGCAGCTACTTAGAGATCCAGCAGTTCCGCTACAGGGATATACTGGAATATGAGATTGCGATTCCGGAGGAACTCTATGAATATGAGATCATCAAGCTGACGCTCCAGCCGCTTGTGGAGAATGCTCTCTACCACGGCATCAAGAACAAGCGCGGCGGCGGACATATCCGGGTGTCCGGTGCACTCTGCCAGGATGTCATGATTTTCAAGGTGCAGGATGACGGAATCGGAATGGACGGTGCGCGGCTTGCGCAGGTGTGCGCCATGCTCCGCGACGGGGAGCAGGAGCCGGAGCAGGAGGAGACGGGCGGCTTCGGACTGTTCAATGTCAACCAGCGTATCCAGCTCAATTATGGCAGGGAGTACGGACTGAAGATACAGAGCACCTACGGGCAGGGCACCGAGATCTGGGTGCGGATTCCGTGCCGGGCAGAGAAAATCAAAAGAAAACGCAACATTTCCAAAAAAATTACACCTTTTGAGGAAAATACGGCAAAATTGTGAATGAGCTGTTCATAATTTAGTAAAAAATTATACTTATTTCAAAAGCCAGTCGGTATTTTTTAAACCGTCCGAAAGCTATAATAGGTACATGGTTAAGGACTTAACCAAATCTAATAAAAACTTTGGGAGGTTTTTAAAATGAAAAAAAAGTTAGTGAGTGTATTGATGTGCATGGCAATGGGCGCAACCTTACTGGCAGGCTGCGGAAGCGAGGAGGCTGCTGACAGCAGCAACACAACGGCAGCAGATGCAGCAGACGCAGATACGGCAGCGGACAGCGAAGCAGCGGATGCTTCTGACGCAGCAGATGCGGCAGACGCAGCTGACGGGGATGTAATCACAATCGGCTTTGCACAGGTTGGCCATGAGTCTGACTGGCGTACCGCATCCACGAATTCCGCACAGTCCATCTTCTCGGCAGAGAACGGATATGATCTCCAGTTCGTTGACTGCGACCAGGATTCGGCAGTCCAGCTGGAGGCAGTACGTGGCTTCATCGAGCAGGATGTGGATTACATCATCATCGACCCGATCGTATCGACAGGCTGGGACACGGTACTGACAGAGTGCGAGGAGGCAGGTATTCCGGTTATCGTCATTGACCGTACGATTGATGATTCGGACAAATATATTTCATGGGTAGGCTCCAACTTCAAGAATGAGGGTCTTGCAGCAGGTGAGTGGTTAAAGGCTTACACGGATGCAAAGGGCATCAGCGACGTGAACGTGCTCGTTATCGAGGGAACAACCGGTGCTTCCGCACAGATCGGACGTACGGACGGCTTCAAGGAGATCGCAGATGCAAACGGCTGGAACATTCTGGATTCCCAGACCGGTGATTTCACACAGGCTGGCGGACAGGAGGTTATGGAGTCTTACATCAAGAGCTACGAGGGACAGTTCAATGTAGTGGTATGCCAGAACGATAACGAGGCATTTGGTGCGATGGATGCCATGAAGGCAGCAGGTATCTCCTATGGTGTGGACGGAGACGTGATCCTGATTTCCTTCGATGCCTGCACCGCAGGTCTTGAGTATGTAATGTCCGGCGACATCAATGCAGACTTCGAGTGCAACCCGCTTGCAGCTCCGTTTGTAGAGGATGTTATCCAGCAGTTAGAGTCCGGCAGCACACCTGACAAGGAAGTATACATGGTTGAGCACTGGTATGTAAATGAGGACATCCTTTCATCCATCACGGTAAACGGCGAGGAGCAGGAGCTTACCGTGGTTACACAGGAGATCGTTGACGCACAGTATTAAGACGGTCTGACAACAGGACAAACATTATAGCAGGGACAGAGAAGAAGCTGCTTCACAGACAGGGAATTTGTAATGGGGGAGGCCGGTTGGTCTCTCCCAATTTTAAGGAAAGGGTGGAGTAAAATGGAGCATAATGTGGTACTGACCATGCGGGGGATTACCATGACATTTCCGGGTGTAAAGGCACTGGACAATGTGGATCTTACACTGCGGAAGGGCGAGATCATGGCACTAATGGGAGAAAATGGTGCCGGGAAATCTACACTGATCAAGTGTCTGACCGGAATCAACGCGTTCGATGCGGGAGAAATACGCGTTGACGGGATCGATGGACCGGTGGTCAATCATTCGACCCTGGATGCACAGAAAAAGGGAATATCCACGGTGTATCAGGAAGTCAATCTTTGCCCGAATTTGAGTGTGGCAGAAAATTTATTTATCGGCAGGGAGCCGAAGACAAAGCTTGGAACCATCGACTGGAAGACGATGACAGCAAAATCCAACAGGATTATTAAGAGCCTGGATCTTGATATTGACGTAACCAAAAATCTGGAGGAGTATTCACTGGCGCTCCAGCAGATGATTGCGATTGCAAGAGCGGTGGATATGGATTGTAAGGTACTGATTTTAGACGAGCCGACATCCTCCCTGGATGACCATGAGGTTGAAAAGCTGTTCGTTCTTATGCGGCAGCTGAAGGAAAAGGGTGTGGCGATTGTGTTTGTGACACACTTTCTGGAGCAGGTATACGCAGTCTGTGACCGGATCACAGTGCTCCGGAACGGCATACTGGTCGGAGAATATCCGATTGAGGAGCTGCCAAGGGTAAAGCTGGTCGCAGCGATGATGGGCAAGGATTTTGATGACCTTGCAGCTGTAAAATCAGAAGAGAAGAAGGATTTCACCAATGTGCCGGTGGTTATCGATGCGCAGGGCATGAGCCACAAGGGAAAGATCAAGCCGTTTGATTTACAGATACATAAGGGTGAGGTCGTGGGACTGACAGGTCTGCTTGGCTCGGGACGCAGTGAGCTGGCGCGTGTCATCTATGGAGCGGATAAAAACCAGACAGGTAAGCTGTTTGTCAACGGAAAAGAGGCAAAGATCAATGCGCCGATTGATGCGATGAATCTTGGAATGGGACTTCTTCCGGACGACAGAAAGGCAGAGGGCATTATCGCAGACTTATCTGTACGAGAAAATATAATTCTGGCAATGCAGGCAAAGCGCGGAATGTTTAAGCTGCTTCCAATGAGCAGACAGAACGAGATCGCAGACAAGTATATCGAGCTGCTGCAGATCAAGACGGCGAGCAGGGAGACCCTGATCGGGCAGCTCTCCGGCGGAAACCAGCAGAAGGTGATTCTGGCACGCTGGCTTGCCACAGATCCGGAATTCCTTATTCTGGATGAGCCGACCAGAGGTATCGATGTCGGGACAAAGACTGAGATCCAGAAGCTTGTGATCGAGCTTGCGGATCAGGGAAAGAGTCTGATCTTCATCTCTTCCGAGATTGAGGAGATGCTCAGAACATGCTCCAAGCTGGTGGTATTAAGGGATGGTCAGGAAGTGGGAGAGATCACTGAGGAACTGACCCAGGGGCATGTAATGCAGTCCATAGCAGGAGGTGGCAGGAATGAGTAAGTTTAAGAAGCTGGTCAGCCAGCCGTTGTTTTTACCGATTTTCTGTATGATACTGGTGATGGCGGTAAATATCATCTATGATGTGATGGCAGGAAATTTTGCATTTAACTTTTTTACCATCTCCATCCGCAACGGGGTATTGTACGGACGCATCATTGATATTTTAAACCGCGGCAGTGAGATTGCCGTTCTTGCCATCGGCATGACGCTGGTTGTGTCCTGCTCGGCAGGAACGGATATTTCCGTCGGCTCGGTCATGTCACTGGCGGCATCGTTCTGCTGCATGCTTCTGGCAGGCTACGGCGTGTCCTCCACCAACAGCCTTGCAGCGCCGCTGATCGTCGGTGTGCTTGGCGGCATCCTGATGGGATGTGCCTGCGGTGCGTTTAACGGTTTTCTGGTATCGTATCTGAATGTGCAGCCGATGGTGGCAACGCTGATCCTGTTTTCGGCGGCGAGGGCAATCGGACTTCTGCTCTGCAACAACATGATCGTATACGTCCGGGATGATTCCTTCAAAATCTTCGGCGGCTATCTCGGATTTATGCCGACACCGATCGTGGTTGCCATCGTGTGCATCCTGATCACATCGCTGGTGCTCCGCAAGACCGCACTGGGCTTATATATCCAGAGCGTCGGCATCAATAAGAAGGCTTCCCGCATCGCGGGCATCAATTCCGAGCGCATCATTTTCCTGTGCTATGTTGTCTGCGGATTGTGTGCAGGAATTGCCGGTATTGTTGCTTCCTCCCGGATCAGCTCTGCGGATTCCAACAACATCGGACTGAACTTCGAGCTGGATGCGATTCTGGCAGTTGCACTCGGCGGCAACAGCCTCGGCGGCGGAAAGTTCCGGCTGGCAGGCTCTATTATCGGTGCGTACACCATCCAGGCGATCACCACCACCCTGTATGCGCTCGGCATCTCGACCGAGCAGGCACCGGTGTACAAGGCGGTCATTGTTATCATTATTGTGGCAATCCAGGCACCTCCGTTTAAGGCATTTATGAAAAAAATGTCTGTAAGGAGACAGCTTGCCAAAGGAGGTGCTGCATAATGAAAGCGAAAAAATTAAATGGAAATACGGTTCTTCTGATAATTACCATCGCGCTATTTTTTGTGATGTATGCCGTGGGCTGTGTGATTTATTCCAATAAGGGCTTCACACATCTGCAGACGTTTTTGAACATCCTTATCAATAATGCGGGTCTGCTCTGCATCACCTGTGGAATGACCTGCGTGATGCTGACCGGCGGCATCGATATTTCCGTTGGCTCGCTGGTTGCCATGGACTGCATGATTCTTGCCGTCGGCATGGAGCGCTGGAACATGAATGCGGTTCTGCTCTGCATACTTGTGCTTGCCATCGGGATTGTGTTCGGCGTGGTGCAGGGCTTCTGTGTCGGCTATCTGAATATCCAGCCGTTCATTGTGACAATGGCGGGAATGTTCTTCGCCAGAGGCATGACAGCCGTGATCAGCACGGAACAGATCTCCATCAGCAGCAATGCATTTTTTGTAAAGCTTGCCAATACGAAGATCAGCCTTCCGTTTGGCTCCTATACCAACAACAAGGGCGTGGTGCAGGTTCCGTTTATCCGTGTATCGGTAATCGTGGCGCTGCTCGTGCTGATAGCCGTATTTTTCATGCTCCGCTATACCAAGTTCGGCAGAAGCCTTTACGCAGTCGGAGGAAGTGAGCAGTCGGCGACCATGATGGGACTGGACGTGAAGAAGACGAAGCTGAAGGCGTATGTGCTTTCCTCATTCCTCTGCTCGATCGGCGGCATCTGCTACTGCCTGAACACGATGTCGGGAAATGTGCAGCAGGCACTCGGACTTGAGATGGATGCCATTGCTTCCTCCGTTATCGGCGGTACATTATTGACAGGCGGTGTGGGAAATGTCATCGGCTCCTTCTTTGGTGTACTTATCAACGGAACGATTTCCACACTGGTGAAGACGAACGGCAAGCTGCTCAGCTCGTGGTCCAACATTGCGGTGGCTGCGCTGCTCTGCTTCTTCATCGTATTACAGAGTATCTTTGCAAAGATCAAAGAGAAGAGCAAATAAAAACAAGGCTGTCCAGGGGCTGTCCACTTCATGCGGCAGCCTTTTGGCTCCTCTATGGGAAAATACCGTGCTGCGTTAAAAAAGCACCCCGGGCAGGAGGTGCAGCCGGCAGGAGAAAAGGCGGGAGGAATATGAACATATTTCAGAAGAGGACTGTGGGAAAAAAAGGAATCGCGGCGGCGCTGCTTGCCAGCCAGCTGCTCTTTACAGCCGGCTGTGGGAGTGGAGAGCAGAGAGAGACTGCGGGACAGCTGGATACGGAGCAGACGATGCAGCAGGACGGCTATATTGTGGTCGGATATGTGCAGGTCGGCTCGGAATCCGACTGGAGAACCACCAACACACAGTCCTTTAAGGATGTGTTCACGCAGGAAAACGGCTACTATCTGATCTTCGAGGACGGACAGCAGAAGCAGGAGAACCAGGTGAAGGCAATCCGCAATCTGATCCTGCAGGAGGTGGATTATATCGTGCTCGACCCGATCGTGGAGACAGGCTGGGAATCCGTTCTGGAGGAGGCGAAGGAAGCCGGAATCCCGGTGATTCTGTCTGACCGCAGGGCGGAGATGGAGGACGACAGCCTGTATACATGCTGGGTGGGCAGTGACTTCGCGGAGGAGGGCAGGAACGCCGGGCACTGGCTGGAGAATTATCTGGAAAAGCAGGGGCGGAGCGGGGAGACAGTTCATATCGTATCTCTCCAGGGGACGCTGGGCTCCTCTGCACAGATCGGGCGGACAGACGGATTCGCAGAGGTTCTCCAGCAGAATGAAAACTGGGTGATGCTGGAGCGCCAGTCGGGGGATTTCACGCAGGCAAAGGGGCAGGAGGTTATGAAGGAATTTCTCGAAAAATACGAGGATATTGATGTTGTAATCAGCGAGAATGACAATATGACCTTTGGCGCTATCGAGGCGATCCGGGAGGCGGGCAGGACGATTGGCAGTGACGGGGACATTATTATCCTGTCCTTTGATGCGGTAAGGGATGCCCTCAAGGCAATCCAGACCGGGGACATCGCGGCTGATTTTGAATGCAATCCGCTGACAGCCCCGCTTGTGGAGGAGACGATCCGCCGCCTGGAGGCGGGGGAAAGCGTGGAGAAGATCCAGTATGTGGAGGAGACATATTTTGACTGTGAGATGGATCTCTCGGAGCTGTTGGAGAGCAGACCATATTAGGCAGGAAGTCCCTGCTTCTGCTGGCGGTAAAATTATCTGAAAAAATTAGCACTCACCTCTTGACAGTGCTAACAACTGGTGCTATAACATAATTGTAACAGGGAGAACAAAGCAGGCGGCGCATAGATATGTGCCGCCTATATATCATAGGAAGAGAAAGAGAGGTACGCTTATGAACATTCAGAAATTTACACAAAAGTCAGTGGAAGCCATTAACGATTGCGAGAAGCTTGCCTATGAATATGGAAATCAGGAGATCGAGCAGGAGCATCTTCTGGTTGCACTCATGCGGCAGGAGGATGGACTGATTCCGAAGCTGATTGAGAAGATGGAGATTCAGAAGGAGCATTTTATGGATAACGCCGAGCGGCATCTGGCAGCGCGTGTCAAGGTGTCCGGCGGTCAGGTCTATGTCGGACAGGATTTAAATAAGGTGCTTATTCATGCCGAGGATGAGGCGAAGCAGATGGGGGACGAGTATGTTTCTGTCGAGCATCTGTTCCTGGCGCTGATCAAGTATCCGAATAAGGCATTGAAGGAGATCTTTAAGGAGTACGGCATTACCAGAGAACGGTTTTTGCAGGCGCTCTCGACAGTCCGCGGCAATCAGCGCGTGACATCGGACAATCCGGAAGCAACCTACGACACGCTGGAGAAGTACGGGTATGATATGGTAGCCCGTGCGAGAGACCAGAAGCTGGATCCGGTCATCGGACGTGATGATGAGATCCGGAATGTCGTGCGGATTCTGTCCCGTAAGACAAAAAACAACCCGGTGCTGATCGGTGAACCGGGTGTCGGCAAGACGGCTGTTGTCGAAGGGCTGGCTCAGCGAATTGTAAAAGGCGATGTACCGGAGGGCTTAAAGGACAAGAAATTGTTTGCACTGGATATGGGTGCGCTGATCGCCGGTGCAAAATACCGCGGTGAATTCGAGGAGCGGTTAAAGGCAGTGCTCGATGAGGTGAAAAGTTCCGAGGGGCAGATTATTCTGTTCATCGATGAGCTTCACACGATTGTGGGTGCGGGCAAGACGGATGGTGCGATGGATGCCGGACAGCTGTTAAAGCCGATGCTTGCGCGTGGTGAACTGCACTGTATCGGTGCGACGACCCTGGATGAGTACCGTGAATACATTGAAAAAGATGCGGCACTCGAGCGTCGTTTCCAGCCGGTAATGGTGGATGAGCCAACGGTCGAGGATACCATCTCCATTCTGCGTGGATTGAAGGAGCGCTACGAGGTTTTCCACGGAGTCAAGATTACAGATTCTGCGCTGGTATCGGCAGCAGTGCTCTCCAACCGCTATATTTCGGATCGTTTTCTTCCGGATAAAGCGATCGATCTGGTCGATGAGGCGTGTGCGCTGATCAAGACCGAGCTGGATTCCATGCCGACGGAACTGGACGAGTTGAACCGCCGTGTCATGCAGATGGAGATTGAGGAGACAGCGCTGAAAAAGGAGACCGACCGCCTGAGCCAGGAGCGTCTGGCAAATCTGCAGAAAGAACTGGCAGAGCTGCGCGATGAATTCAACACGAAGAAAGCGCAGTGGGAGAATGAGAAAAAGTCGGTAGAAAAAGTTCAGAAGCTGCGTGAGGAGATCGAAGCGGTCAAGAATGAGATCAAGATGGCACAGCAGAAGTACGATCTGGAGAAGGCAGCCGAACTGCAGTATGGCAAGCTGCCGCAGCTACAGAAACAGTTGGAGATTGAGGAGGAAGCCGTGAAGAAACGCGACCTTTCCCTGGTGCATGAAAACGTCAGTGAGGAAGAGATTGCGCGGATCATCTCCAGATGGACAGGAATTCCGGTGGCAAAGCTGACGGAGAGCGAGCGCAACAAGACGCTGCATCTCGACGAGGAGCTGCACAAACGTGTGATCGGCCAGGATGAGGGCGTCACGAAAGTGACGGAAGCAATCATCCGTTCCAAAGCAGGTATCAAAGACCCGAGTAAGCCGATCGGATCGTTCTTATTCTTAGGACCGACCGGTGTTGGCAAGACAGAGCTTGCAAAGGCGCTTGCAGCAAGTCTCTTCGATGATGAGTCGAATATGGTGCGTCTTGATATGAGTGAGTATATGGAGAAATATTCCGTCTCCCGTCTGATCGGAGCGCCTCCAGGATATGTCGGATACGATGAGGGTGGACAGCTGACCGAGGCAGTGCGCAGAAAGCCGTATTCGGTGGTATTGTTTGATGAGGTGGAGAAGGCACATCCGGATGTGTTCAACGTTCTGTTGCAGGTACTGGACGATGGACGAATCACAGATTCACAGGGACGTACCGTCGATTTTAAGAATACAATCATCATCATGACATCGAACCTTGGATCAGCACATCTGCTTGAGGGCATCGATGCAAACGGGGATATCAATCCGGAGTGCGAAGCGGCAGTTATGGACGAACTGCGCGGACATTTCCGTCCGGAGTTTTTGAACCGTCTGGATGAGATTATTATGTTTAAGCCGCTGACGAAGGACAACATCGGTAACATCATCAACCTTCTGGTTGCAGATCTCAACAAACGTCTGGCAGACCGTGAGATCACGGTGGAGCTGACCGATGCGGCAAAGCAGTATATCGTGGAAAACGGATATGATCCGATCTACGGTGCAAGACCGTTAAAGCGGTTCTTACAGAAGCATGTGGAGACACTTTCCGCAAAGCTGATTCTTGCGGATAAAGTCAGGGAGGGAGATACGATTCTGATTGATGTCTCCGGAAATGAACTGACGGCAGCAGTGAAAGATTAAAGAAAAATGGACAGCCCGGCAATTTCGAGATGGAATTGCCGGGCTTTTTTGTTATAATAACAGAAGAAAATATCCGTGGAAAATACTACGACTTCGGACGGGATAAAAAGAAAAAGCAGGAAAAAGTGTATGATAACGATAAAGGATATGGCAGAAATAGCGGGGGTCAGCCCGACTACTGTTGCGAATGTTCTACATGGAAGAACGAAAAAAATGTCGAAGGAGACATTGAAAAAGGTGCAGGATGTGATCGATCAATCCCATTACGTTTCAAATATGGGGGCACGCGTTCTGGCAAATTATGGCTCCAGAATTATCGGAGTTATCATGAATTATGACAGGCGTGCGGAAAACAATGCAATGGCGGATCCGTTTTATGGAACCATAGTGGGAGCATTGGAAAAAGAAATCAGGGAACACGGTTACTATATGATGCTATATATGGCAGGGAGTGTTGAAGAAACGGTCAGGCTGGCATCTTCCTGGAATATTGAGGGACTGGTGGCGCTTGGCTGCCGGGCGGAGGATGTCCAGAAAATGAAAGAACAGTTAAAAATGCCGGTGGTGTTTATTGATTCTTATTTTGAAAATCAGGATTGTTATAATGTCGGGCTGGATGACTTCGGGGGAGGATACATGATGACAAATTATCTGATCCGGCAGGGGCATAGAAGAATTGCGTTTCTGGCAGATCAGCAGGAACCGGCAGGTGTTGACCGGGAGCGCTTACTGGGATATCAGAAAGCACTTGAAGAGAATGGAATCATATTTCATGAGAGGGACTATGTCCCGATCAGCTTCAGAAAACAGACGAGACACACGCGGTTGTGGGAATTTTGTCAGGAGCGCCTGAATGAGTATACGGCACTGTTTTTCGCTTCGGATTTTTATGCAAGCGACGCAGTATTTATTTTTCAATCGCAGGGGATACGTGTCCCACAGGATATATCGGTGGTAGGATTTGATGATAACCTGTTTGCAGAGCACTGCCGTCCAATGCTTACGACTGTGCAGCAGCATGTGGCAGACAAAGCATTTTACGCATTTGCGCTGTTGCAGCGTCTGATCAGGGGAGAGGAGTGTATAGAAAAAAATATTCATCTGCCGGTAAAGCTGGTCATAAGAGAGAGTGTGCAGCCATTAGAATCATAAATTTATAGTTAAAAGACATTTAAGTGCATATTGCACAATGAATGTCTTTTTTAATTGTAAAAATAGTAGGTGTTACACAACACCTATTGCCACATGTGGAAAGGAATGATACCATAGCAGATGTAAAGGATAGGTGTTACGTAACACCTGTGAGAAAAGGAGGAATTATGATGATGGGAAAAAGGTTTTTGGCATTAGGTCTTACGGTGGCAATGACGGGCAGCCTGCTTGCCGGCTGCGGCAGCGCGGGAACAGAAAGCAGCGCAGGGGCATCCGCTGGCAGCTCAGAATCTGGACGTTCCGGCAATGAAAATGCAAAGGTAGAATTGGAATTGTTTTCTACTAAAACAGAAAATGCTGATATTTTACAGCAGATGATTGATGGATTTATGGAGAAGAATCCGGATATCAAAATTACACTTACGTCAGAATCGGATGCGGCAACAGTTCTTAAGACACGGCTGACAAAGAATGATGTGCCGGAACTGATTGCCATGGGTGGAGATTCAAACTATACGGAACTTCAGAGTGCGGGAGTCCTGCTCGACTTAAGCGGTGAGGATTTCATATCTGAAGTACAGAGTGCATATCTTGAGATGCTCTATGATGTCAATGTAGACAAAGAGCAGAAAGCGTATGGTGTACCTTATGCGACCAATGCATCCGGTGTGTTATATAATGAAGATCTGTTCGCGCAGGCCGGTGTTGAGGTACCTCAGACCTGGAGTGAATTCCAGGATGTGGTGATTCAACTGCAGGAGGCTGGCATCACACCATTTGAATTGACGTTTGCGGACAGCTGGACGTGTCTGCCGCCGTGGAACAGCATGGCTCCGGTTATTCCGGCAGAAAATTTTACGGATGAACGCAAAGAGGGAAAGACGGCGTTTACAGGTACACACGAGGAGGTTCTGGAAAAATATCTGTGGCTTTTGGATTATGCGCAGGATGATTTTATGGGAACGACGTACACAGATGGAAATGCAGCATTTGCAAATGGTGCAGCAGCCATGATGATCAATGGAAACTGGGCAATTTCAGAGTTTTTGAATACCAATCCGAATATGAATGTGAATATGTTTGCGTTCCCGTCCGTGGATGAGGCTGACCGGAATACCGTGACATCCGGTGTAGATGTACTGTTGGCTGTTTCTAATCAGGGAGATGAGGCACAGCAGGAGGCTGCAAAAGAGTTTATCCGCTATGCTCTGACACCGGGGGTGGCGCAGTCTTATATCGACGACCAGTTTGCATTTTCGGCTGTCAATGGGGTAGAACAGAAGAATGAGACGGTATCAGGTGTCAGCAAGGACATTGCAAATGGTAAAGTTTCCAATTTCCCGGATCATTATTATCCGAACGGATTTGATCTGTCTGCGATTCTGCAGCAGTTTGCATTAAATAAAGTGGACGGTATGGATGATACAGAGAATATCACAGAAACGCTGCAATCCTGCGATGAGCAGTATGATGCAGCAAATGTAGAATAAATGATATGAGGTGCGTATGAAACAGAAAAAGAGAATCAATCCGGCATTTTACATTATGACGGTGCCGATGGCAGTCCTGTTTTTCTGTTTCCATACGTTTCCATTTCTGCAGGGTGTATTTTACAGCTTTACGGACTGGAAAGGGTATGGAAACTGGAATTTTGTAGGGCTGCGAAATTATCTGCATATTTTTCAGGACAAAAATGTTGGATATTCGTATTTGTTCACGTTTAAATTTGCAATATGCGCAACGATACTTGTAAATGTCGTGAGTCTGCTGTTAGCCTGTGCACTGAATGCAAAGATTGGGTGTAAAAATTTCCTGAAGGCGGTTTTTTTCCTGCCGTACATGCTGGGAACGCTGATCATCAGTTATGTTTTCAAGTATATTTTTGCAAATCTGATTCCAGTACTCGGAAAAGCGCTGGGCATTGCAGCACTCAGCAATAATGTGCTGGGAACAGGGAATGCGTGGATCGGGGTTCTGGTGGTTACGATATGGCAGTCCATGGCGTTTAACACATTGATATACCTGTCTGGTCTGCAGACGGTAGACCGTGATCTTTATGAGGCTGCGGCACTGGATGGGGCAACAGGATTCCGGAGATTTTTCCAGATTACATTTCCACTGATTGCACCGTTTTTTACAATCAATATGGTGCTTAGCGGGAAAAATTATCTGATGGCATTTGACCAGTTTATTGCGATGACGAACGGCGGACCGGGAACGGCAACGACAACCATTTCGGTATTGATCTATAAGAAGGGATTCAGCGGCGGACAATTTGCCTATCAGTCTGCCAATGCAGTGCTGCTGTTTCTTGTGGTTGTCCTGATTTCTGTATTCCAGCTTCGTGTGTTGGAGCGAAGGGAGGAGAAGGTAGGCTGATGAAAAAGACAGCATGTAAACAAAAAGAAAAGAAAAACAGACTGCTGACCCTGCTTCTGCTTTTGCTTGCGGTAGTGTGTATTTTCGGACCTCTTTATATGACGGTCGTGATTGCATTGAAAAGTCCGCAGGAGATGAGTCATGTGCTGGCATTGCCAAGGCACATCCAGTGGAGCAATTTTGCAAAAGCGTGGGATATGACCGATTATCCGAGAAAATTTGCCAATACACTGTTTATTACACTTGTAAATCTGATATTTACTGTATTTACAAATGCAATGGCATCCTATGCAATTGCAAGAAACAGAAAAAAGAGCAGGTTTTTTAATTTTCTGTATTATTACTTTATCAGTGCCATGTTTATACCTTTTAACGTGTTGATGCTTCCGCTGGTAAACGAGGCGAATAAGTTTCACATAGATAATGTGCTTGGAATTACGTTTTTGTATATTGTATTTGGGATGCCGATGAATACTTTTTTATATACCGGTTATATAAAATCAATTCCGGAAGCGTTGGATGAAGCAGCGGTCATCGACGGTGCCACACCGTTTCAGACATTTGTGCGGATTATGTTCCCCGTCTTAAAGCCGATGACAGCTACAGTAGCAATTCTTTCTGTTATGTGGACATGGAATGACTTCCTCATGCCGTTGGTGCTCCTGAGTGACAAGAAACAGCAGACACTTCAGCTGGCACAGTATATTTTTCAGGGGCAGTTCAATACACAGTATAACCTGGCGTTTGCCTCTTATCTGCTGGTTCTTCTGCCTGTGCTGGTTTTTTATGTGTTGTGTCAGAAGTGGATTATTTCAGGTGTTGTGACAGGTGCAGTGAAGCAGTAAAAAGAAAGACAGGTGGGAAGAATGAAAAATGCATGGTGGAAAGAAGCAGTTATTTATCAGATTTATCCCAGAAGCTTTTGCGACAGCAATGGGGATGGAATTGGAGATATTGAGGGGATCATCAGCAAACTGGATTATTTGAAGCGTCTTGGCATTGACATAATCTGGCTTTCACCGATCTATGAATCTCCAAATGATGACAATGGATATGACATCAGTGATTATCAGAATATTATGAGAGAATTTGGTAATATGAAAGATTTCGACCAGTTGCTGGAGCAGGCGCATATACGTAATATCCGGATTATTATGGATCTTGTAGTAAATCATACGTCTGATGAACATCCATGGTTTATAGAAAGCAGAAAAAGCAAAGAAAATCCGTATCGTGATTTTTATATATGGAAAGAAGGAAAGGATGGCAGGGAACCTAATAACTGGGGATCGTGGTTTGGTGGAAGCGCATGGGAATATGATGATGCGACAGACATGTATTATCTGCATATTTTTTCTAAAAAACAGCCGGATCTGAATTGGGATAATGATAAGGTGCGGCAGAAAATATATGAGATGATGCGGTGGTGGCTGGAAAAAGGTGTGGATGGATTCCGCATGGATGTTATCAGCCTGATTTCAAAGAACCCGGCATTCCCTGACGGGGAAATACATGGTTTGTACGGAGATCTGGCACCGTATTGTGCACATGGACCGCATGTGCATGAGTATTTAAAAGAGATGAATCGCGAGGTTCTCTCCCAATATGATATCATGACAGTCGGGGAAACATCATGTGTGACGTTGGAGGAAGCAAAAAAATATGCGGGGGAAGACCGGCAGGAACTGAATATGGTATTTCAGTTTGAACATGTGGAACTTGGCAGTGGGATTTACGGGAAATGGAATGACCAGCCAATCGATCTTATAGCGTTAAAAAAGGTTTTCAAAAAGTGGGAAGAAGGTTTAGAGGGCATTGGGTGGAATGCCCTGTTCTGGAGTAACCATGATCAGCCGAGAGCCGTTTCACGTTATGGAAATGACGGGGAATATCGCGAGTATTCGGCAAAAATGCTAGGAGTATGCCTGCATTTGATGAAAGGAACGCCCTATATTTATCAGGGAGAAGAACTTGGAATGACAAATGCCGGATTTACCGATCTTTCAGATTACCGTGACCTGGAATCCATCAATGCTTACCATGAACTGGTGGAAGTGCAGGGGGTAGCGCCGGAGCAGATGATGCGTTATCTTGGAAAAGTAAGCCGTGATAATGCGAGGACACCAATGCAGTGGAATACAGAGACAAATGCCGGATTTACAACAGGAACGCCGTGGATCAGGGTAAATGAAAACTATAAAAAAATCAACGCTGCAGCACAGCTGAAAGCCCCGGATTCTATTTATAATTTCTACCGGAGACTGATCCAGATCCGGCATGAGGAGGAGATTGTAGTCAGCGGAAGCTTTGAGATGCTGATGGAAGAGAGCAGACAGATTTTTGCATACCAGAGAGTATTGGATGATAAAAAGCTGGTGGTACTTTGTAATTTTACACCTAACCATGTGGCTTTTGACGGAGTGCCTAAGAAAGCGGAGATTATGATCGGAAATTACAAGAACGAAGGAGGAACCTACTTAAGACCTTATGAAGCGATCGCATATAAGGTGGAGGTGTGAACAGGCGCAGGTTGGATGCGGAAAAATGATTTATAGAAACCTTCAGGCTGGTATAATATGAATATACGAAGTCTGAAGGTTTTTATAACGAAGAGGAAAGCTAGGAGTGATCCGTAGATTTTAAAAAGTCCTGGAGAGTAGCTGCTTTTGCCTCATAATCGGATACGCCCAGGTCGTAAAGCTGCTGTTCCAAGGCTGCATTTTTGGAGAAAGTGCCGAGCGGCAGATGGCGGCTTGGCGCGAAAATCAGCGCACGCCCCTCTTTTTCCAGCTGGTTGGAAAGATCAATCGAGGCCTGATAATTGATATGGCGGTGGTCGATTCCTTCAATAGTTTTTGGATACTTGCGCAGCATGCGCTTGTAGATCGGCCGGTGTGCCTCCGGCTGCTTCACAAAATCGCGCGGATTTGACAGGATGATGACAACCTTGTCGCAGCCGTGTTCTAAGGCATGATGTACCGGAATAGAATCGGCAACACCGCCGTCGTAGTAGAAGTGTCCGTTGACATTGACCGGGCGGCAGAACGCAGGAAGCGCGCAGGTCGCCATGATGGTGCGGTAGTCGTCGCGCACGATGTCGAACTTGGAAAAATAGGCTGCCCTTCCGGTGAGGGCATCCGTTGCCGGCATATAAAATTCAGCCGGATTTTTCATGATGGCATCGTAGTCAATCGGGTCGGCACCATCCGAGTTGGTCAGCGTGCCGTAGATATACTGGAGACCGAACAGATTTCCGGTGCGAAGCAGGCTGCGGACAGAAAGATAGCGCGGATCGTCAAGATGTACGGTATAGAAACGCAGATTTCTGCCGCGCTGACCGGCAAGGTAGGAGAGCGTGTTGGCAGCTCCGGCAGAGACGCCGATACAATAGTCGAATGCGATAGAATCATCTAAAAACTTGTCCAGAATACCGGCGCTGTAAGCGCATTTCATACCGCCACCCTCGACAATCAGTCCTGTTTTTCCCATGTAGATCAAGATCCCTTCTGTTACATTTGTGCAACGCATTATAACACAAAAAAGAAAGAAATGCATCCTGAGATAGTCGACATCCAGAAACCTGATCTGGAAATTCGTGATTTCGACCAATAGACATTTGACGTAAGAATGATTTATAATATTTTACAGGCAGGCACTTCCCACAGAGGAGGTACTTGTATATGGGAGAAAGTTTTCAGAAACTGAATCTGATCAATGCATATTTGTTTGCAGCAGCCCTGCAGGACGAGGAGATCTGCAGAAATCTGCTGGAGATTGTCCTGAATAAGGAGATTCCACGCGTGAAGGCGCATGCGGAGCACACACTGTTTCTTGACAGCGATTTTAAGAGTGTGCGTTTCGATGTGTATGCATCCGGATGAAAAAATCCGTAATATTCATGAGAGAGTCAAATATCTAAAACGTGATCGAAAATTGGAGGCAGGCTATATGACGATGGAAGAGTATATCCGTGAGGAAGCGGAGCGGAGGGCAAAGCTGATGGCACCTTCGATAGCGGAATCAATGGCGGAAACGCTTGCGAAGCCGATGGCAGAGACGCTTGCGAAGCCGATGGCAGAGACGCTTGCGAAGCCGATGGCGGAGTCACTTGCAGCGTCAAAAGTAGCACAGAGTATATTGTCATTAGCAGCCGAGCTTGGAACTATTCCGGCAGAAGAGCAGCAGCGCATTGCAGGGGAACAGGATGATGAGACACTGGAAAAGTGGCTGAAACTTGCTGCACGCTCAACAACTGTGGAAGAGTTCCTGTCTGGAATGTAGAGACGAGTCTGTCTCGTTCTTAAGCGGCGAGTCTGCCGCTGTCATCAACCAAACAATTTCGGGACGTGTCTGTCTATCTATTTCTGCTATGGAAAGCACGGGAATGATCCGTGAAAAGATTTGAATAATTCCGTTGTTCATAATATAATGAAAAAACGGAGGATTTATTATGTCATTTGCACATTTACACGTCCATACAGAGTACAGTCTGCTGGACGGTTCCAATAAAATCAAGGAATATGTAAAACGAATCAAAGAACTCGGCATGACAGCGGGAGCCATCACGGATCACGGTGTAATGTTTGGCGTGATTGATTTTTATAAAGAAGCGAAGGCGGCAGGGATCAATCCTGTTTTGGGCTGCGAGGTCTATGTGGCGCCGAATTCCAGATTTGACCGCGAGATGTCCCATGGGGAGGACCGCTACTATCATCTGGTGCTGCTGGCGGAGAATAACCAGGGGTATCAGAATCTCATGAAGATCGTGTCGAAAGGATTTGTGGAGGGATACTACTACAAACCGCGTGTCGATATGGAACTTTTAGAACAGTATCATGAGGGGCTGATTGCGTTGAGCGCCTGTCTGGCAGGCGAGGTGCAGCGCTACCTGGTCAGAGGTCTTTATGACGAGGCGAAGAAGACGGCGCAGCGCTATGAGGCATGCTTCGGCAAGGGCAATTATTTTCTAGAACTCCAAGATCACGGAATCCCGGATCAGAAGACGGTGAATGCCGGCCTGATGCGGCTTAGCCAGGAGCTTGGCATTGAGCTTGTCGCCACCAACGACGTGCACTATACCTATGCGGAGGACTGGGAGGCGCATGATATCCTGCTGTGTCTCCAGACAGGGAAAAAGCTGTCCGATGAGAACCGTATGCGCTATGAGGGCGGACAGTATTATGTCAAATCCGAGGAGGAGATGCGCGCACTTTTCCCTTACGCCGCGCAGGCGATTGAGAATACCCAGAAGATTGCCGACCGGTGCCATGTGGAGATTGAATTCGGTGTGACGAAGCTGCCGCACTTTACGGTGCCGGACGGGTATGATTCCTGGACGTACCTGAACAAATTGTGTCATGAGGGACTGATCCAGCGTTATCCGGACCGCCATGACGAGCTGCTGCCGCAGCTTGATTATGAGCTTTCCGTTATCCAGAAGATGGGATATGTCGATTACTTCCTGATCGTGTGGGATTTTATCAATTATGCCAGAACGCACGGCATTCCGGTCGGACCGGGGCGTGGAAGCGCGGCGGGAAGTCTTGTCTCCTACACGACCGGTATCACCAATATTGATCCGATCCGGTATAATCTTCTGTTTGAGCGTTTTTTAAATCCGGAGCGTGTCACGATGCCGGATATTGATATTGATTTCTGCTATGAGAGACGAAGTGAGGTCATTGACTATGTAATCGGGAAATACGGCAAGGACTGCGTGACGCAGATCGTTACATTCGGTACGCTGGCTGCGCGCGGAGTCATCCGCGATGTGGGGCGTGTGATGGATCTGCCGTACAATTTCTGTGATACGATTGCGAAGAACATTCCAAACGAACTGAACATCACCATCGATAAGGCGCTTACCATGAATCCGGAGCTGCGCACCATGTACGAGACGGATGACACGGTGCATACACTCATCGATATGGCAAAACGTCTGGAAGGACTGCCGCGCCATACGTCCATGCATGCGGCGGGTGTCGTGATTTCACAGAAGGCGATGGATGAGTATGTACCGCTTTCCAGAGCTTCAGACGGCACGATTACCACGCAGTTCGTCATGACAACGATCGAGGAACTCGGTCTGTTAAAAATGGACTTCCTCGGACTTCGGACGCTTACCGTAATCAAAGATGCCGTTGCCCTTGTGGAGAAGAATCACGGTGTGCGGATCGACGTCGATCACATCGATTATAATGACAACAGCGATCCGGATGCGATCCAGATTGATTACGGCGACAAGAAGGTGCTGGATGCGATTGGAACCGGAAAATGCGAGGGCGTCTTCCAGCTTGAAAGTGCCGGGATGAAGAACTTCATGAAGGAGTTAAAACCGCAGAGTCTGGAGGATGTTATCGCCGGAATCTCTCTGTACCGTCCGGGACCGATGGATTTCATTCCAAAGTACATTAAGGGAAAAAACGAGCCGGAGAGCATCACATACACCTGCAAGGAACTGGAACCGATCCTGGAGCCGACATATGGCTGTATTGTCTACCAGGAGCAGGTCATGCAGATCGTGCAGAATCTTGCCGGCTATTCCATGGGACAGGCGGATAACATCCGCCGTGCGATGAGTAAGAAAAAGCAGTATGTCATTGATGCGGAGCGCCACAATTTCGTTTACGGAAATGAGGAGCAGGGGATCAAAGGCTGTATTGCAAACGGTATCAGTGAGAAGGCGGCGAATGAGATCTACGATTCCATGGTGGATTTTGCGAAGTACGCATTCAACAAATCCCATGCGGCGGCATACGCGGTGGTCGCATATCAGACGGCGTATCTGAAATATTATTATCCGGTGGAATTTATGGCGGCGCTGATGACCTCCGTGATTGATAACCCGCGGAAGGTGGCGGAGTATATCTATACCTGCAGACAGATGGGAATCAAAGTGCTGGCCCCGGATATCAATGAGGGCGAGGGACGTTTTTCGGCGACGAAAGACGGCATCCGCTACGGACTGTATGCGATCAAGAGTATCGGGCGTTCGGTGGTGGATGCGATCATAGCGGAGCGGAATCAGAACGGTCCCTACCGTACCCTGCAGAATTTTATTGAGCGGGTGGCGGACTCTGAGGTAAACAAGCGCACCGTCGAAAATCTCATCAAATCCGGTGCCTGCGATACCTTAGACGGCAACAGACAGCAGATGATGATGGTGTACAACGCTCTGATGGATCAGCAGGTGCAGACGAAAAAGAAGTCGCTGGCGGGACAGATGAGCCTGTTTGATCTGGTGTCGGAGGAGGAGAAAAAAGCCTATGAGATTCAGTATCCCAACGTTGGAGAGTACAGCAAGGAGATCAAGCTTGGCTTTGAAAAGGAAGTCATCGGTATCTATCTGACCGGCCATCCGCTGGAGGAATACGAGGAGAAATGGCGCAGAATCATATCGGCAGTGACGTCGGATTTCCTGCTGGACGAGGAGAGCGGCGAGGTCAAGCTGCGGGATAACCAGAAGGTTATCATCGGCGGAATGATTACGGAGAAGAACATCAAATATACGAAGAATAATAAGACGATGGCATTTCTATTGCTCGAGGATCTGTTCGGTACGGTGGAGGTGATCGTATTCCCTGGCGAGTATGAGCGCTATCATACGCTGCTGAATGAGGATGAGAAGGTATTTATCCGCGGACATGCCAACGTGGAGGAGGATAAAAACGCCAAGATCGTCTGTGAGCAGATCTGTACGTTTGAACAGGCAGAGAACGGAATGCCACAGGAACAGCGCACTTACCGGCAGGGCGGAGGATACCGGCGCGGTGCAGGCGGGAATGCGGGCAGCAGTCCTGCATCCGCGGGAGACGGCGGATCAAGCCGTGGCGGTGCAGCCGCGCAGGTTCCCGCGCGGCGCGGCGATGAATTATGGCTTCAGTTTGAGACCAAGGAAGCGTTTGCGGAAAAGGAAAAAGAACTCTATGCCATGCTCCATGATTCGGATGGGAAAGACACGGTGGTGATCTATATTTCATCGGTCAAGGCGATGAAGCGGCTGCCCGAAAACTACAGTATCTGCATCGAACCGGAGATTGTGAACAATTTAACTAAGTTTTTGGGGGAAAATAACGTAAAAGTTGTCAAAAAGAGCATTGAAAAGAAGCCATAAAGAGATTAAAATAAGATAGATTAAATGGGTATATTATATGAGGAGGGAACGATAAATGGCGAAAGAGATAAACACCATTGGTGTACTCACGAGCGGCGGCGATGCCCCGGGTATGAACGCAGCAATTCGTGCAGTGGTTAGGGAAGCCATTGCAAAGGGTAAGAAAGTCAAGGGAATCAAGAGAGGTTATGCAGGACTTCTCCAGGAAGAGATCGTAGATATGGAAGCAAAAGACGTTTCCGATATCATCCAGCGCGGCGGTACTATTTTACAGACAGCACGCTGCATGGAGTTTAAGACACCGGAAGGTCAGCAGAAAGCAGCAGAGATCTGCAAGAAGCACGGAATCGACGGTATTATCGTTATCGGCGGTGACGGTTCTTTCAGAGGTGCGCAGAAGCTGGCGGCACTCGGCATCAACACGATCGGTCTTCCGGGAACGATTGACCTTGATATTGCATGTACAGAGTATACCATCGGTTTTGATACAGCGGTAAACACCGCAATGGAAGCGATCGACAAGGTACGTGATACCTCTACTTCTCATGAGCGTTGCAGCATCATCGAGGTTATGGGACGCGGCGCGGGCTATATTGCATTATGGTGCGGTATTGCGAACGGCGCAGAGGATATCCTGCTTCCGGAGAAATATGATTACGATGAGCAGAAGATTGTAAACCATATCATCGAGAACCGTAAGCGCGGCAAACAGCATCACATTATTGTCAATGCGGAGGGGATCGGACATTCTGCAAGCATGGCAAAGCGTATCGAGGCTGCAACCGGCGTTGAGACGCGTGCGACGATTCTGGGGCACATGCAGCGTGGCGGAAGCCCGACCTGTAAGGATCGTGTCTATGCATCCACGATGGGTGCGCTGGCAGTGGATCTGCTCTGCGAGGGCAAGAGCAACCGTGTCGTTGGTTATCGTCACGGTGATTTCGTGGATGACGACATCGATGAGGCACTTGCAATGCAGAAATCCATTCCGGAGTATCAGTATCAGATTAGCAAGAACCTTTCAATGTAAGATACATAACAGTATTTGGAACGATCATAAGACTCCATGGGCGGGAACTCATGGAGTTTTTTCCGCTTAGGGAACAAAAAGGAGCAGTCATGATTACGAGCAGCAGCAACCAGCAGATGAAAAATATTACGGCATTGATGAAAAAGGCAAAAGAGCGCAAAAGCCAGAACCTGTTTGTCGTGGAAGGCAGAAAGATGTTTGAGGAGGTCCCGCCGGAGTGGCTCTCTAAGGTCTATGTCTCCGAGCGCTTTCTGGAGGAACCGGAAGCGGAGCAGCTGCTTGCCGGAAAGACCTATGAAGTTGTTGCCGATGCGGTATTTAAGAGCATTTCCGACACACAGACACCGCAGGGGATCTTATGTCTGGTGCGCATGCCGCAGTACCCGCTTTCCGATCTGCTGCGCGGGAACAGGACACATCTGCTGATCGTTGAGAGCATCCAGGACCCGGGGAATCTGGGAACCATGCTGCGGACCGGCGAGGGTGCGGGAATTACCGGCATTATTATGAACCGGACGACGGTGGATCTGTTTAATCCAAAGACCATCCGCTCTACGATGGGAAGCATTTACCGGGTACCCTACTATATTGCGGACGACCTGGCAGAGACGATCGGTGAATTAAAACGGCAGAAGGTTGGTATATACGCGGCGCATCTGAAGGGACAGATGCAGTATGACGAACCGTCCTACTGCAAAGGTACGGCGTTTCTGATCGGGAACGAGGGGAATGGATTGTCCGATGAGATCGCGGGGCTGGCAGATACCTACGTGCGGATACCGATGGAGGGAAGTGTGGAATCCCTGAATGCGGCAGTATCCGCAGCACTGCTTATGTATGAGACCAACAGGCAGAGGAGAAGGAACGGAAAATGAGAATCTGGTTTAAGATGATGAAGAACAACCACTTGCTGCGGGACACGACGATCACGGATGAGTCCGATGAGACAAGGACGCACAAAGTCTTTCATGCGCTCGAGGAAGTGTGCTATGAATTTGATCTCGGAAAACCGATCTGGCTGGAGGCGAATGTGAATGAATTCAAGCGCCATGCCAAGACGCGCTTTACGCAGGATTCCTTTATCGAGCAGATTGATTTTGATTTTCTGGAAATGCAGGTTATCGAGGAGGATTAAGCTGCATAAGTTATGGAAGGAAATAAAGAACCGGTTTCAGCAGGCTGTGTTTCGATTTGCCTAATCCCCCTGGAATATGGTATAATGTACATAAGCAATGAGCAGTGCCAAAATCGTAACAGCAAAAATTGCCTGCTTGCAGAGCACATTTTCGCTGGCACGATTTTGATAGGGCGACTGCCCGGTAGTCCAAGAAATCTGTGATTTCTTGGACGTGTACTGCGAAATACGCGCCCGCGAGTCCGGGAAGCCGGAGGTTTTCCGGACTTTTGCCGGAGCGTATTGCAATAAATGATAAGGGGAGACATCTGGAGGGGGAACATATGGACAAGCCGGTTGCGTTAGGGGAAGTAACCCTGGGTGAAGGCGTAGATAGCTGGAACACCATTATTTTTCTTTATAACTCGGCACTCAAGGAAGTGAGAACAAAGGTCGAGATTTTAAATGACGAATTTCAACAGGTACATCAGTACAATCCGATTGAATATATCAAGTCGCGCATCAAAGCGCCGGAGAGCATTGTCAAAAAGTTAAAGCGGTATGGCTATGACTCCTCGATCGACAATATGGTGAATTACATCAACGACATTGCGGGAATCCGGATTGTCTGTTCTTTTACGTCGGATATTTACCGCCTTGCCGAAATGATCGGCAAGCAGAATGATCTCACGGTAATCTCCGTGAAGGATTATATCCGGCATCCAAAGGAGAGCGGATACAAAAGCTATCACATGCTGGTGACGGTACCGATCTTTTTGTCGGACCGCATTATCGACACGAAGGTGGAGATTCAGATCCGGACGATGGCGATGGATTTCTGGGCGAGCCTCGAGCACAAGATCTACTATAAGTTTGAGGGAAATGCGCCGGATTACATCAGCAGGGATCTGCGCGAGTGTTCGGGAATCGTCTCCATGCTGGACGCAAAGATGCTCCAGCTCAATGAGGCAATTCTTGAGGCAAAGGCAGCACAGGAAGAGCAGGAGGGAGATACAGGTGCAGTATAATTATGATTTTGAGATCGCATCACTCTTAATTATGACAATTATATTACTGCACTTTGTATTCGTGCGCCAGTTTCCCGGGGAGAAGACACGGGTATTCGGCTGGCTTTTGTTTGTGTGTGAAGCAGAGTGTCTGATGAACATTTTATCATGTGTGGGATTAGCAAATGCAGCCCTCGTTCCGCAGCGTCTGAACGAGGTACTGGCGTTTGCTTTTTTTGTGTTGGAGGGGGCTTCGTCATATCTGGTTTACCGGTATTTTATGGCGGCATGTGCGATCCGCGGCAGGGAGAGAACGGTATTTGCGGCTGCGGGCATAATCCCGTTTGCCGCATTTCTTGTGCTGGTGGCAGTGACGCCGGTGACCGGATTTTTTTACTATTTTAGTGACGGCAGTTATTATCAGGGCGTCGGCGCGGATTACGGATACGCGTATATTGTGATCTTCTTTTTGCTGGATCTTCTGATTGTCGTGCGGCAGCATAAATATACCACGCTTCGCACGAAGGTCATCGTGTGCGCCTACACGGCTGTGGCAGCCGCCATGATCGGGCTGCAATACCGGTACAGAGAGATCCTTTGCACCAGCGTCAGCAATACGGTCGTGCTCATAATGCTCTATCTGCAGATTCAGAATCCGGTGGTGTTTCTGGATACGACGACGGGAATCGGAAACGGGACGGCATTTGAATCGCAGCTTGAGGACCGGCTCCGCAGAAAGGGCGAGGGCTATGTGCTCACGATTCATTTGAGCAAGTTTTATCATATCCACACGATTCTGGGTACCGAGAACAGCAATGAACTGCTGCGCGAGATCGGGGCGTATCTGTATGATCTGTGTGGAAAATTTCATGTGTTTCACACGGCAGGAGATGCATTTACGGTGTTTGCAGACACCAAAGAGCAGTGTGAAAGGTTAAAATGTGAGATACAAAAGCGGTTTGAAAGTGACTGGGTGGTGCAGGAGAACCGCATTGCGCTGGATATGGAGATGGTGGTGCAGCACTATCCGACGGACTTTAAGGCGATGGCGGAATATTACGGAATGCGGGAGTTTTTGCTTGAAAATGCAGGAAAGTCCGGCGCGCAGGTCATTGTGGAGGCAGACGCGGATATGATCGCACAGTACCGCCGCCGCAGAAAAGTGGAGATTGCCGTGGCGAGGGCGATCCGGGAGAAGGGATTTCTGGTCTACTATCAGCCGGTATATTCCCTGAAGGAACGGCAGATTGTGTCCCTGGAAGCGCTGGTGCGGCTTAAGGATCCGGAATTGGGATTTATTTCGCCAGAGGAGTTTATTCCGCTTGCGGAGCGCGATGGCAATATCATCCATATCGGGGAACAGGTGCTGGAGCAGTGCTGCCGGTTTCTTTCAAAGCATGTGCTCTCGAACGGCTCGCTTGGAATCCGTACGATCCATGTGAACATTTCGATGGTGCAGTGTCTGCGCCAGAATCTGACTGAGACCATCCGACCGGTGCTTGAGAGTTACCATATTCCGCCGTCCATGCTGACGCTGGAGGTGACGGAGCGCACGGCGATTGGCGCCCCGGAGCGGATGCTGTGGCATATGCATGAGCTGGGAAAAATGGGAGTGTCGTTTGCACTTGACGATTATGGAAGCGGAAATGCGAACTGTTCCTATCTGATCCGTTTTCCATTCCAGGAGATCAAGATTGACAAGGAGATCGTGTGGGCGTCGTTCCACGACAAGGCGGCGCGCATCGTGCTTGAAAATGAGATTCACACCATCAAACAGCTGGGGATTCCGCTGATTATCGAGGGAATTGAAGAGCGGGAGCAGAGCGAAGCGATGGAACAGCTTGGTGTGGAATGTATTCAGGGATACTATTACGGCAGACCTCTGCCGGAACAGGAGTGCCTGCGGTATATCCGCACGTTTCAGGAGAAAGCGCAAAACGACAGGCAGCAGGCGGCTGTTCCAGGAGAAAAGCAGAGGGAAGCAGGACGGTAAGAGCCATTTGAGTCATACAGAAATAGGAAAGAAAGAGAAGAGACATGAATATTATTAACGCGGAGAATTTAACGAAATCATACACAGAGAGGAAGCTTTTGGACAAAGCTTCCTTTTATCTGCAGGAGGGAGAAAAAGTCGGGGTAATCGGTATCAACGGGACGGGAAAGTCCACCCTGTTAAAAATCATTGCGGGGCTGGAGGAACCGGATGAAGGCCAGGTGACCTGCGCCAACCATATCGTGGTAAGATACCTGCCGCAGAATCCGGTGTTCGATCCGGAGATGACGGTACTTGACAGTGTGCTGACACAGTGTGTCTTAAATTTTGTCGGCAGCGGGAGGACAGAGCGCACCGATGCAGACGCGCATGCACAGGAACAGAAATGGAGCCTTGAGAGCGATGCAAAAAGCATGATGACGCGCCTCGGCATTACCGATTTTACACAGAAAACCGGAGAACTTTCCGGTGGACAGAGAAAACGTCTGGCACTTGTGGCAGCACTTTTAGTGCCGTGTGATGTGCTGATTCTGGACGAGCCGACGAACCATCTGGATTCGGCAATGGCGGACTGGCTGGAAAATTATCTGAAAAAATGGCGCGGTGCGCTGGTGATGATCACGCATGACCGCTATTTTCTTGACAGCGTCTGCAACCGTATTGTCGAGGTGGACAAGGGGGCAATCTACAGCTATGAGACGAATTATTCCGGCTATCTGGAGCGGAAGGCGGAGCGGGAGGAGAGCGCCGAGGCGAGTGAGCGCAAGCGTCAGTCTGTACTGCGGAAGGAACTGGAATGGGTCAGACGGGGGGCAAAAGCGCGCACAACCAAGCAGAAGGGGCGCTTGCAGCGCTATGAGGAACTCAAGAATCAGAAGGCGCCGGAGCGCGACAGCCAGGTGGAGATGAGTTCCGTCTATTCCAGAATGGGAAAAACCACGATCGAGCTGGATCACATTACCAAGGGATATGACGGGCGGACGCTGCTACGGGATTTTTCCTATATTTTTCTGAAAGGGGACCGGATCGGATTCATCGGGGCAAACGGAAGCGGCAAGACGACCCTGATGAAGATGATTGCGGGGCGCATCAAGCCGGATGCGGGCACGATCACAGTTGGGGCAACGATCAAGATCGGCTACTATACGCAGGAGATTGAGACGGGCCGCGAAGCGGGAATCGCCTACATGGACCCGGAGGAAAAAGTGATTGATTATATCCGTAACACGGCGGAGTATGTGCGGACGACCGACGGTCTGGTCTCGGCATCGAACATGCTTGAGCGTTTTTTGTTCCCGGCAGCGCAGCAGTACAGTCCGATCGGAAAGCTTTCCGGCGGTGAGCGGCGCAGATTAAATCTGCTGCGCGTGCTGATGGAGGCGCCGAATGTACTGATTTTAGACGAGCCGACGAACGATCTGGATACGCAGACCCTTGCGATTCTGGAAGACTACCTGGACAGCTATGAGGGAATCGTGATTGTGGTATCGCATGACCGGTATTTCCTCGACCGCGTGGTGCGGCGTATTTTTGCTTTCGAGGGAAACGGAGAGATCCGGCAGTATGAAGGCGGTTATACAGATTATGTCAACCGACTGGCGGAGGAAGGCAGAAAGCCGGGCGAAACGGCGGAAGTTCAGGGAATGACAGCACGCGGAGTCTCGGAGGCGGAAAGCGCACAGGAGGCCGGCGGTGTGACCGGGACATCCGGGCAGGATGCAGCAGAGCAGGCGGATTCCAGAAACACCTGGAAACGTGAGAAGAAGCTGAAATTCAGTTATAAGGAACAGAGGGAATACGAGACGATCGAGGATGACATTGCGAACCTGGAAGCAAAAGTGGAGCAGCTGGATGCCGACATGGCGGAAAACGCCACGAACTCGGTGAAGCTTGGGGAACTTCTGGCGGAAAAGGAAGCGGCAGAACAGGCACTGGAGGAAAAGATGGAGCGCTGGGAGTACCTGGAGGAGCTGGCGGCGAAGATTGCGGGGCAGGAATGAAGAATATAACGTTTCATTTTACAAAGCCGTCTTTTTTCTTTCTATTCGCTGCAGTGCGTTAAACCAGCTCTGCGGCAGACCGAAGCCAAAGACAATTCCCAGCACGATGGCACCTGCCACCTTGATGGTTTCCATGCCATAGTTGGAGAATTGCGTCATATCGTTCATGATGAAATAGTAGGACGTATAGTAAATACCTGCTCCGGGAACCAGCGGAAAAATACCGGCGATGAGGTAAACGGTTACCGGATTTCTGCGGATCGCGGACAGAATACGCGAAAATACGGTGAGTGCGAAGGTGGCGGTCAGATTCGCAAGCACCGTGCCCATATTGCTGTTTAAGCCGATCACATAGACGACCCAGCCGATGGCACCGGTCAGACCGCAGAAAAACAGTTCCTTTTTCGGCGCGCCAAACAGTTCCGCAAAAGAGAGTGTGGCAAACAAACTCACAATAAACTGGATAATCATAACAGCGCAGCCCCTCCCATAGCAAAATGATAGATCGTAATGACGGTGCCGACACCGACGGCGATACAGAATGCAGTCAGAATGGCATCGATCATATGAATGGCACCGGAGAGGTAATCTCCGTTGAAAAAGTCGCGGATCGACGTAGTGAGCGCGATTCCGGGGACGAGCGGCATGATGTCTCCGATGATGACCTTATCGTAGAGGATGGGGGTACCAAAGGAGAGTACAATCAGCGACAGCAGCGTTACGAATGCACTTCCCAGGATATTCGTGATAAACTTGGAATTCTTATGGCGCTTTAAGGCAAACAGAAATACCTGCAGCAGCATGCCGATAAAAAAGCCGACGATGCTGTCCAGGGCTGTACCTCCGAAAAGGTAGGAAAAACAGCCACAACCTAGTCCGCAGAAGAAGATGTGGACGACAGGTTTACCGAACGAAATATTTTTACATCTTTCCAGACGGTTCCAGGCGTCGATCAGCGAACATTCGTGGGAACAGATCTCGCGGGAAAGCTGGTTTAATGCAGCGATGCGCCCGAGATGCGTGGTGCCGAGCGGAATGTGGCGGATCATGCTGCAGGCATCTTCACGATCCTCGTTTGCACTTGCAAAGATTCCGTTGGAAAGCACATAAACATCATAATTTTCAATTTCGTATGCCTCAAGAATATGCATGACCGTGTCCTCGACGCGGTAGACTTCGGCACCATTCCGAAGCAGTGCATCGCCGATTTCCACGGCGAGAGCCAGAATTTCCTTGGTTACAGCCATTTGGATGTCCGCCTTTCTGATAATAAAATGTCCATATGAAAAAGTAACACGTTTTTATAAAAAAAGCAATCTGGTACTTTTGTCAGTTGTCCTGTACATAATATCTGTGAGGACAGGCATAATAATGCATAAATCATGCAAGTGATGTAAAAACGGACAGGAGGACAGGAATATGAATTGCAGAAAATACAGAGCATGCCTTGTGGGAGTGCTGGCCATCGCGCTGATCTGCGGGGCACTTTTATATCTGAAATACGGGAGAGAGGGGGAGACCCCGGTGGACGGCGTGCTGGTGGAACGGAATTCTACATGGGAAGCGGGAACTGCGGCATGAGTGCAAAGAGTGAGACACTGTATCTTAAGATTGACCAGAATACAATCGTGACAGACCGGCATGTGACGCTTGGGGACATTGCGAAAATGGAGTGCCCGGATGCTTCGATTGTGCGCCAGCTGAAGCAGAAAAAAATCTATACGTTTGCGGAGGCGATGAATCCGCGCAAACAGAAGAACCAGATGAAGGTTTTTTCCATATTAAAGATCGTCGAACTGATTCATGAGGAATATCCGAATGTGGACATCAGCAATGAGGGAGAGAAGGATTTTATCATTGAATACATTCCCAATCCCGAGAAACCGAAGTGGATCAATGCGTTAAAGACCGTCGCGCTCTGCGTGGTCATTTTTTTCGGGGCGGCGTTCACGATTATGGCGTTCAACAACGATGTATCCGTGGGAGATGTCTTTTCCAAATTCTATCGGCAGGTGATGGGAAAGGAGTCAAGCGGCGTGACAGAACTTGAAATCTGTTACAGCATCGGACTTGCCATTGGCATTACGCTGTTTTTCAATCATGTGGGCAGTAAGAAGATCACGCCGGATCCGACGCCGATGCAGGTGGAGATGCGCAAATATGAGAAGGACATAGATACTACATTCATAGAGAACGCGGAGAGAAAGGGACACAGCATCGATGTTAATTGAGCATATATTTTTGGGCTTCTGCGGGCTTGCCGCGGGACTTGCCGTCTCTGCGGGAACATTTGCGTTTTTGATCGTCATCGGTGTCATTCCGCGTATGATTGGAAAGTGCAACCGCGCGGCAGAGACACTGCATTTTGAAAATGCCGTGATTCTGGGCGGAATCTGTGGAAATCTGGCGTCTGTTTTTTTGCAGATCCGGATTCCGTTCGGACCGGCGCTTCTGTGCGTGTACGGTATTTCTGCCGGGATATTTGTGGGAAGCATCGCGGTGGCGCTCGCGGAGATCCTGAATACATTTCCGATTACATTCCGGCGCATGGGCTTAAAGGTCGGACTCTTCTGGGTCATGCTTGCGATGGCGGCAGGAAAAGTGGCAGGATCGCTGTACTATTTTCTTGGAAATTTTAAGTCACAGTAGTACAATGATAGGAGATTGTTCTTTTACGGAGGAAAATTATGGTGCCATCCATCGCACGCCAGAGCGTGATTATCAAGTGCAATATGCAGAAATCGATTTTGACAGGAAATTATGAATTCTATTATGCTGCGGGACTCATCGCCAAGCTTTCCGGAGTCGAGATCCCCGAGGATATCAAGCCGGAGGAACTGCTCGCGCTCCTGTCGGAGCAGATACCGATGCTGACACCGGCGGATGAGAAAGAAAAATACCTGTTCGGGATGGTGGCGGACTACCGCCCCGAGGATGTATATGATGAGCAGATGCGGGAACTTCTGGACTGGGGACGCACTGAAAAATATCTCTGGACGGTCACATTGCCGGATGACTGGCAGAACGCATAAAGGTAGAGCAGCATAGCATCACAGAGGAGAAATGGCGGGAGGAGCGGTCGGAGGAATAGAAATAAATAAAATGCGCATACTGACAAAAAAGACGGAGGTTGCGCAGTGGATAAGGAAAAAGAACGTTTACAAAAAAAATACAATGATTATGTGAAGCAGGTGACGCCCACCCATAATCTCTGGTGGAATATGGCGAAGGCGTTTGTGACAGGCGGGATCATCTGCTGCATCGGGCAGTTTATTCTGAACGTGTGTGAGAATTACGGACTGGATCAGAAAACATCTGGAAGCTGGTGTTCTATGTTGCTCATTCTGCTGTCTGTACTGCTCACCGGTCTGAATCTGTACCCTTCGATTGCAAACTGGGGAGGCGCGGGCGCGCTGGTGCCAATTACCGGATTTGCAAATGGTGTGGCCGCGCCCGCCATAGAGTTTCAGAAAGAGGGCCAGGTCTTCGGAATTGGCTGCAAGATCTTTACGATTGCCGGACCAGTCATTTTATACGGAATATTTTCAAGCTGGGTGCTTGGACTCATCTATTGGGGATTAAAATGGTGGGGAATGGTGTAGTGCCTTTTCCGTGCGGGTCTGGAAGAGGAAAAACATTCTCCCAGACCCGAAATATTGTGATTTTCGGGTCTGAGAGAGGAAAAACGCCGTTCCAGACCCGCGCCGGGCGAAACTAAAAGAAATGACAGTGGAAGAGAGAAGCACGGATTCAGACCGCGGAATCCAGAAAATAGTAGGAAATCAGATGCTCAATCATGCCGGCGTTTAAGGGATATGCTTTGGTCTCGTACGTGGTGATCAGATGAACGGATGGAATGATGCCGTTTGCGGCATAGAGAGAAAGCTTCGAGCCGGCGTTTTTTGCGTAGGCGGGATCGTCCATCAGACCAAAATGCTCCCAGTAGTAGAGTGCGCCGGTTCCGGGATGACGTATGGTGAAATCCGGAAACAGAGTGACACCGCCAAGGGAGAGCGCACATTCGTAGCGGTAAGGAATGGCGTTTAGGTGGAGCAGCATGGCAATCATGGCTTCCGATTTGGAACGCACCCTCTCGCCGGAGACGGTTTTGTGAAGCAGCTGCTCGGGATGGAGCGGATTGCGTTCGTAGGAAGCGGCAGACCATTCGACAGCGGAACGAGTCAAAATATTCGGGATATCCGAAACATTCGAGATGTCTGGAATATTTTTTGAGGTGGAAGAATAAGAACGAAGCAGATCTTCACAGGCGGGATCAGAGAGAAGATGTGGATCATCGGAAGAGAGGCTGCCCGCGGGGGAGTATTTTAAATAGGCAGTGATTGCTGCCTGCTCCTGCAAGAGTATTTGCTCCTGTTGCTGCAGATACTTTTTCAGCGCAAGCTGTTCGGCGAGAGTGCGGTTCGCTTTCGGAATATAGGTCTTGGAGTGACCGTCGCCCTGATACCATTTGACGGTGGTTCTGTTGCGGGAGCAAATGAGCTTTCCGGGAGGGAGCTTCTGAAGCTGCTTCTGGATGGTACGGAGTTCCTGCCCGTTGCGGTCGCGGGCAGTGAGGATTTGTGTGTGTAAAGGTGTCATGGTATTCTCCTATTCTATAGATGGTGTGTGTTAAGAGGATCCGGTTTATTTTTATGTGCTAAAAATGACCTTTGCTGTTTTAAGTGTAGACGGGAAAGGAACTTCGGATGCGCAGAAAACAGCGCAAAAAGAGGATATACTGGTTTTTATTAAACCATGCTACAAACGAAGAGTAAAGCGAAGGAACGAAAAAGATACCATCTCATATCAAGCCGGGAAGCACCGCATTCTGCCATCTCCACAGCTTGACATGCGGTTCGCTCCGGATGTAAGATAAGAAACAATGAGCATGAAAAAGAACTGCGGGGAAAAGTAAATGTCAGTCACAAAACAATTTGTCAGGTATGTCACACAGAATATATTCGGAATGTTAGGTATCTCCTGTTATATCATCGCTGATACCTTTTTTATTGCGAAGGCAGCGGGAACGGACGGAATTACCGTTTTAAATCTGGTGCTACCGATCTACAATCTGATTTTTGCGATCGGTTCGATGATCGGTGTCGGTTCTGCGACGCGCTTTACGATCTTAAGGGCGCAGGGCGAGGAGCGGGCGCACGACTATTTTTCCAACGCCATCTGTTTTGTGTGGATGATTGGAATCCTGTTTACACTTGCGGGCATTTTTATCCCGGATAAAATCATTGCGCTGATGGGCGGCGATGCGGGAATTGTGGCGCTTGGAACCGGGTATACGAGAATCTTTCTGCTGTTTACGCCGTTTTTCATGATGAACTACGTCATCATGGCATTTGTGCGCAACGATAACCAGCCGTCCTTAGCGATGGCGGGAACCCTCGCGGGAAGTTTTTCCAACATTCTGTTTGACTATATTTTTATGTTTCCGCTCGGCATGGGGCTAGAGGGAGCGGCGCTCGCCACGGCGGCATCGCCGATCATCAGCATTCTGATCTGCAGCGCGCATTTCCTTGGAAAAAAGAATACTGTGCAGTTCCGGCTGCACGCGCCGTCCATCGCCCAGTTATTCGGGGCGTGTCAGCTTGGCGTCCCGGCATTTGTGGGGGAGATTTCTTCCGGAGTCATCACGACCGTGTTCAATTTCCTGATGCTCGGTCTTGTGGGAAATATCGGTGTGGCGGCTTACGGAGTGATCGCGAACTTTGCGCTTGTGGCAATGGCAATCTTCAACGGAGTGTCGCAGGGAGCGCAGCCGATCGTGAGCGACTGCTACGGAAAAGGAGATGTGAAATCCGTCCGGAAAATACGAAACCTCGGACTTGCCGCGGCTTTGGGCATCGCGGTAGTGCTCATCGGAGCCGTCTACGGATTTACGGATTCTCTGGTAAGTCTGTTTAACAGTGAACATTCTGCGGAACTGGCAGCGTATGCCCACACGGGAATGCGGCTGTACTTTATCGGCTTTCTGTTTGCCGGAATCAATATTGTGGGAGCGGGATTTTTAAGCGCGACAGAACGTGCGCGGGAATCGTTTGTGACATCAGTTATGAGAGGATTTGTCTGCATAATCGGCTGCTCGTTGCTTTTTGCCGCAGTATTCGGCATCAATGGCGTGTGGCTGTCGTTCCCGGCATCCGAGCTTCTCACAGCCATCGTGATGGCTGTGGTGCTCGTGCGGGATAACCGCAGACTTTAGATAAAACCGAAATGTTCCAGCGCAAGGCGGATGCCGTCTTCGCTGGCACATTTTGTTACATAGGACACCTTGTCAAAAAGCGTGGCAGGAGAGGCGTTGCCCATGGCGACACTGTTTGTCAAAGCAGTGAGCATGGGAAGGTCGTTGTTGCTGTCGCCGAAGGCATAGGCGTCCTTTTTGTCTATCTGGTAATAATCAAGCACATAGTTAAGACCGGTGGCTTTGGAGTAGCCGAGCGGAACGAATTCGCGGAAATTGCCGCCCCGGTCAATGCACTCAAAATAGCGGTCACTTGTGGTACGGAAACCGGCAAGCTGCTCGGGGTGCTCAAACCATAGGACAAACTTATCACAGAAAAAATTAGGATTCTCAAGGTGCTCCGGCATCTCATAGCCGCGTTCTTCAAACGCCTCATACTGCCGTCTGGCATCCGGGTGCCGGAGCGGTCTTGCCAGATCAAAAGCAACCTCTTTCCTGGATTCAAACAGGATATCGATATCCCACTCCCTGGCTGCGAGAAGCAGCTTCATTACGGTCTCGTGCGTCTGTGCGACATGAAGGATTTCGGCACCGTCGCAGTAGATATCTGTGCCGCAGCCGCAGACAAAGCCGTCAAAACCCACATCACGGAAACGCTGTTCCACATTCTGAAAACAGCGCCCGGTATTGATGAACATCAGATTCCCGTTTGCCCGCGCTGCCCGTATAGCATAGACGGCACTTTCCGGAATCGAACCGTCAATCTCGGAAGTCAGTGTTCCGTCGATATCAAAAAAAGCAATTTTCTTCATGAATAATCTCCAATGTAACAGATCTATAGAAACGGGAGTATTGTAATACTTTTTTCCTAATCTGTCAAAGGAAGTGTCCCTGCCTGCCGTGAAACACAGATATTTAACGGTTCTGTCACATAACCGTCACATTGCATTCAGCTGCCCTTTAGAAAGCGATGCTATCCTTACCGTGAAACATGAGAGAGGATGAAATGCCGGAAGGGAAAGGATGAAACAATGAAAATAGCGTGGGTACACAAACTCCTGGGAAAACATTCCAGAAAATTTTACGGAATACTTGCCGGGATTCTGACTGCCGCAGTTGCGGGAAGCGGAGTTGGCTATCATGTGATAGCGGCTTCGGGCACAGCGGATCAGACGGAGGAGGACACACAGATAGATGAGACAGACGGACAGGAAGACGGCAGCTTTTCCGGGACAGGAACCACACAGGTGAAAACGGAGAGCCAGCTGCCTGATTTTTCTGTGAATGCGGTAACCATGATGGTGGAAGAAGTCTACGTGGAAGCGGGAAGCACCGTGGCGGAGGGCGATGCCTTATTCAAGATCGACGATGAGAGCATGGCGGATGCAAAGGCGTACTATGAGGATGCCATTTCAGATGCGGAAACGGCACTGCAGTCTGCGAAGATCGATTTTGAGAGCGGCGTACTGGAGGCGGAGAGCGAGCTTTCCTCCACAAAACTTGCAGCGGACACCGCGCAGGATACTTATGATGCAGCAGTCAGCGAGCTGTCGGTAAAGGCCAGCGAGGCGCAGGAAGCGTACGATGAGGCGGTGGAGGAGATCTCCGATTATCAGGATGCCATCGACAACGGCACCTACTACACACAGGTCGGGATCAATGAAAAACAGTCGGCAGTCGATGCGGCGCAGGCGGCACTCACGGAAAAGCAGACCCAGCTTTCTGATGCACAGAGCAGCAGTCAGGCGGCAAAGAACGCATATGCAGCGGATATGGCGAACATGAAAACACAGATTGAAGCCGGAGCGTCCTACACGGATCTTGCGGCGCTGGCGGATCAGCTGGCTGCGGACTATACCGCCGTGCAGGAGGCAGCCGACGCCCTGTCGCAGAGCCAGACAGAGGCGGAGAGCGCAAACAGTGCACTGCAGCTTGCTAATCAGACATTCCAGAAGGCGGTCGAGGAATATAACACGAAGGTGACAGAGGCAAATGAGAAAATTGCGGAGCTGACAGACGAGCTGGAGGAACTGAGTGACGCCTGCGACGAGGCAGAGCGCAATGAGACGACGGCGCAGCCGGCGCTTTTACAGCAGTATGAAGAGGCGGTTCTGGAGGGAAAATATGCGGATACCGAGTATGAAGCTTCGCTGGAAACCTTGCAGAGTGCTGTGGACGAAGCGCAGGATACGCTGGATGAGCTGAAGGAACAGCAGAGCGCACTCTTAGCGATCGAGGATGGCGTTGTATGTGCGGACCGTGACGGAACGCTTGCATCGGTGACTTACGAGGCGGGGGATACACTGATCAAAAATACCGCATTTGCAAGCTATTACGATCTGGATACGATTCTGATTTCTGTGGAGGTATCACAGAACGATATTGCAAAACTTGCGGTCGGCGACACCGTGCAGGTACAGATCAGTGGAAGCAGAATGGGAGCAATCGACGGAACCGTCTATTCCATCGCATCGGAAAAAACATCCGGCGGAAGCATGTCCAATGTGACGTATGCGGTCATTGTTGCCGTGGACAATACAGACGGCACACTTACTACTGGCGTACAGGCAACGGTGAAGTTTGAAACACAGGCGACTGGAGCCACAGAAATGGAAGAGACTAAGACCGCAGGAAAAACCGAGACGATCGGAGCGTCTGAGACAGAGGAAGCAGGAGGAAAGACAGAATGAAGAAGAAAAAGCTTTGGCTGGTGACCGGAGTGGCTGCGGCGGCAGTGCTTGCCGCAGGAACCGTCACCTTTGCATATCAGTCGGGAAGTGACAGCGAAGAGCAGGCCGTATATAAGGAAGTAACCGTGGAGAAGGGAAATCTGACGGCGGGCGTGACGGAGAGCGGCAGCGTAACGATCGGCACGCTGGATCAGACTCTTGATTTTTCAGAGGATTCTTCCTCTGCAAGCACGCAGAACAACTCGTCTGCGCAGAACAGTGCGGGAGAAAATGCGACGTCGTCCACCAGCACGGCATCGACCCTTGAGGTGGAAACGGTCTATGTTGCCGCAGGGCAGTCGGTTGCGGAGGGCGCTCCCATCTTAAAGCTCACGGAGGAGAGCGTGGCATCCTACAAAAAAGATCTTGAGGAAGCGGTGACGGAGGCGAAGACAGCCGTCAGCGAGGCGGGCTTAAGTGCAGAAAAGCAAAAAGTATCGGCAAGCTACTCCTACAATCTGAGCACGGCGGAGGAATCTGTTGCACAGGAGACCTACGAAGCTGCCATAAAGCAGCTGCAGGAGGCTGTGGATGACGCGCAGGAAGCGGTGGATACGTCGGCGTCTCTGATCAATTACTATCAGGAGCAGATCGATGCGGGCGTGGACTTAAGCGCATCGCTTACCGAGGAGCAGGAAAATTACGACAAACTGTACACAAAACTTGTGGCAGCGAAAAACAACTATACCACGAAGTCCATTGAGGCGGAGAAAACGTTGAAAGAAGCGGAACTCTCGGCAAAAAATGCATCCAGTCAGTACAGTGTGGATGTCTCCGGGGCGGACAATGACATTACCGATGCAAAAGATACGCTGTCCGACGCGGAGGAGGCACTTGAGGAATTTGAGGCTGCCATCGGGGATGACGGCACGATCTATGCGGAGTATACGGGAACCATTACCGATTTGTCGTATGAGGCAGGAGATACCATCTCTTCCGGCGCAACGGTTGCCACTTTTTCCAATACGGATGCGGTGACGATCACAGTCTCCGTGTCGGAGGAGGACATCACGAATATTGCAGTCGGAGATGTCGTGGAGATCGAGCTGTCTGCCTATGAGGACCAGACGTTTGCGGGGGAGGTGGAGAGCATTGACACTTCATCTTCCAGCGGTTCCTCCACGGTGTCTTACAATGTGACCGCCGCGTTTACCGGGGACATCACCGGAATATACACGGACATGACAGGAAACGTCACATTTATCAGCAGGCAGGTGACGGATGTGCTGTATGTATCCAACAAGGCGGTCCAGTCGGACGGAACGACATCCTATGTCAAAGTGAAGGATGCGGACGGAACGATCCGCATGGTGGATGTGGAGACGGGATTTTCCGACGGGGTCAACGTGGAAATCACGTCCGGGCTCACGGAAGGTGAAACTGTGCTGATAGAAAGTCAGGTGACAGAATGAAGCCAAAAGAATTATTGAGACTGGTCTGGATCAATATCACACAGAACAAATTTAAGGTGATCATGACCTCGATCGGCATTATCGTCGGTGCGGCCACCATCGTGATGGTCATTGCCATTGGTAAAGGCGGTCAGGCGGACGTGGCAGACCAGTTTAAAAACTTAAATGCCGGTGCGGTGGACATTTCCTACGACGGCGGGACAGATTTTGGCGGCGGAGGAAGCAGCGATGATTCGGATTCCGGCATGGCAATGATGGCGCCGGGGGGCGGCGGAGGCTTTGGCGGCGGTTTTGGCGGAGCACCCTCCGGCGATATGGGAGGCGGTTCCTCATCGGGAGGCGAGGCGCCGGGCGGATCACCGGGGGGAGAGATGCCTTCCGGTGACGGCGGCGGTATGCCGGATATGGGAAGCTTTTTCGGCGGACAGAGCGATATGGAAGACCGCATGAATCAGGAAAATATCACGCTGAGCGAGGATGATGTGGATGACATCGAAACATTTGCGTCCGGCATCTCGGCAGCGACCATTTCCTACACCACAAAATCCAGTGTGGATGGCGGAGATCTCGATGAAGCCGATACCTATACCATCGCAGGAGTGAAAAGTAACTACGAGACGATCAGCAACCTCTCCCTCGCGGTCGGAAGTTTTATCACCGACGATGATGATGAGAACAAAGAAAAAGTCTGCGTGCTCGGCGCAAGCGTTGTCGAAGAGATTTTCGGCAGTGCCATTGAGGCATACGGAAGCGTGATCTATATCGACGACCGGCTTTATGTGGTAAACGGTGTGCTGGAAAGCATGGGAACGGTCGCGTCCGGTATCAGCCCGGATGACTCCATCTTTATCCCTTATGCGACCGGCGTGAAATATCTGGTCGGATCGTCGGTCAGACCGACCATCACGGTGCTGGCAGCGGATGTGAATAATGTGGAAGGCGTGATCGAGGAAGTGACGGCGGTGCTTGCCACCAGTTATCCGAACGCCGAGTTCACATTTGAGGACGCGGGAAGCAAGATGGAGGCGGCGGAGGCTTCCAACCAGATTCTGACCATGCTTCTGATTGCGATGGCGGCGATCGTCTTCGTGGTCGGCGGAATCGGCATTATGAACGTATTGTTTGTATCTGTAAAAGAGCGGACCAATGAGATCGGTATCTTAAAAGCGATCGGCTGTTCCAAGCGGGACATTCTGCTGGAGTTCCTCGCGGAGGCGGCGGCAATCAGTCTCATCGGCGGCGTGCTGGGGAATCTGGCATCGCTGGCTGTGGCGCCGATTGTACAGTATCTCGGCGTCCGGGTGGAACTGTCGGCGTCAGCATTCTTGATTGCCCTCGTGTTTGCTGTGGGAACAGGAACGATCTTCGGATTTTATCCGGCGTATAAGGCGTCCAATCTGGTTCCGGTGGAGGCACTTGGTGCGGAATAAATAATTGAAAAGAGGTTTGGCATGATAAAGAAGAAAGCGGTGGCGGGCGGCATTGTGGCGCTTGCAGCAGTGCTCGGCGGCGGAGGCATTTTCGCATGGACCCGCAGGACGGCAGACACGGAGACACTGGCGGATAATCAGAAATATGTGTATGCCTATGTGACCAGCATCGAGGGAAATGAATTGACATATATGGAAGTCGATGAATCGGTGGTGGAGGCATATCTTGCAAGCAGCACGGAAGACACCGAGAATACAGAAAAAGGCGGAGATGGCTCGGGAGCACCAGGGGAAAGTGATGGTTCAGGGGCGCCGGGAGGAAGTGATACCGCAGGAGCGCCAGAAGATGGCTCGGGAGCGCCAGGAGGAAGTGATGGTTCAGGGGCGCCGGGAGATGGCTCGGGGGCGCCTGGCAGGATGTCGCAGGGAACTTCCGGAACAAATGATAGCACGGAGATGTCGGACGGGATGACGCAGGAAGAAAATGGCGACATGCCGGGCGATGCAACATCGGACGGAACAGAAAGTAACGGTGGAGGAGCACCGGGCGGAAATGGCGGCATGAGTGGTAAAAGTGTGACAACATTGATTCCGGTCAGCACGGTGGTGCACACCACGGCAGGTACCGAGACGACGTTTCAGCGGCTGGCGGCTGGCGATCTGCTGAAGCTTCTGATAGTGACCAGCGAAGACGGTGAGGAGGTTATTGTAGAGATATGGATGCAGTGATGGATATGGAGCCGGCGATCTGCGCGGCCACAAAAGCAGAAAGTATAGAAAATACAGACGTAATCACAATGAGAAATATCAACAAATCCTACCGCATGGGAACGCAGTCCCTCCATGTGCTCAAAGATGTGTCGCTGACCGTAAAGCAGGGAGAATATCTTGCCATTTTGGGTCCTTCCGGTTCCGGAAAAAGTACGCTCATGAATATCATCGGGTGCATGGATGTGATGGACAGCGGAAACTATCTGCTGGATGGCGTGGCAATCGAACAGGCGAAGGAAAAGGAACTGGTAAAAATCCGGAATCAGAAAATAGGTTTCATTTTTCAGAAATATCATCTGATTCCGACCTACAACGTGCTGCAGAATATCGTTATGCCGCTTCTGATGCGCGGAATGGGGCTTGCGGAAGCGCAGGAGACGAGTATGGATACGATTGACATGCTCGGGCTCTCACAGCGTATCGGACATAAGCCCAATGAACTTTCCGGCGGACAGCAGCAGCGTGTAGCCATTGCGCGTGCACTGGTCGGAAAACCTGCCATTCTGCTTGCAGATGAACCGACAGGCGCGCTCGATGTGAACAGCGGAAAAGAGGTATTGAAGCTCTTTGAAAATCTGAATCAGATGGGAAATACCATTGTGATGATTACCCATGATCTGAATGTGGCAAAACATGCGGGTCGTGTGGTAAGAATTGTGGACGGTGAGATCTATGAAAACTGATTCCAGAGCGGTTGTAGTAGGAAAATGAGGTTATAAAAAACTGATTCTGGGAGGATGCAGCAGAAAATGAGGTTATAAAAAGCGGCATTTGGGGTCGTGGCGGGTCTGGGAGATGCATTTTGCCATCTGAGACCCGTTCTTGACTATTTCGCGGGTCTGAGAGACATTTTTCGGCATCTGGGACCCGTTTTACCATTTTACATTGGTGTTATGTCGACCATTCTGCTGTTTTGCGGGTCTGGGAGATACATTTTGCCATCTGAGACCCGTTCTTGACTATTTCGCGGGTCTGAGAGCACGTTTTTGCGCGCATAGACCAGAATCCACGGTTAGTAACATAATGTTCGCGGAGACAAAAGTGAGCATGAAGCAAAGACGGATGCGCATGCTTACGTGCAGCGGACGGATATGTTCCATGCGAACGCGCTTGCATGGAATTGCCGCAATAAGCATATTGCGCCCTGCTTTGATAAGTAATATTATTAGAAATCCCCAAGTGTGTTTGTAATAATATTACACATCACCCAGAAGAGGTCTAGGCTTATTGCGACAATTCCTTTTGCCGGGGTATCGTTGATGTATGATATAATGAATCCTATCGGATTCATATTAGAAGTTCCTGCGGAACTTCGGATGCGCAGAAAGCAGCGCAAAAAGATGATATAATGAATCTTGACAGATTCATATTGTGCGCAGAAAACAGCGCAGACACAGAATCGCATTTACAGTAATTCATTGACAGTGCAAAGAGAGGAAAGAATGACAAACGAACAGATACGTGATTTTTTAGAGAAACATGCGGAAAAGCAGTTCAAAGATTTTACCAGCAGCCTGATTCCGGGGACAGATTCGATTCTGGGAGTGCGGCTTCCGGTGCTGCGCTCGCTGGCGAAGCAGCTCGCAAAGGAAGACTGGAGAACTTATCTCAAGGAGGCACGTGATGACACCTACGAGGAGATTATGCTGCAGGGACTTGTGATTGGCTACGTGAAAGCGGAGATGGAGGAGCTTTTGGAATATGCCGCAGCATTTATTCCGAAAATCCACGACTGGTCAGTCAATGATGGGTTTTGTTCTACATTTAAGATTGTCCGAAAGCACCGGGCAGAGGTGTGGGATTTTCTGATGCAATACCGCGCGTCTGAGAGTGAATTTGAGCAGCGGGTGGTGGCAGTGATGCTGATGGATCATTTTCTGGTGCCTGAATATATCGGCCGTGTGCTTGCCGTATATAACAGCCTAAAGCATGAGGGCTATTATTGCAAAATGGGAGTCGCATGGGGAATTGCGACTGCTTATGCAAAATTTCCGCAGGAGACCCAGGCATTTCTGCTGGAAAATGAACTGGATGATTATACCTATAATAAGGCAATTCAGAAAATGCTGGAGTCATATCGTGTAAGTGCGGAAGACAAAGAAATGTTGCGTGGTATGAAGCGGAAAGTGACCGGTAGAAAGAACGTCGCCAAGCCCGAGCAGTAGGGGAACTAAAAAACCGAGTCATCTGCCAGAAATGTGAAGCCTCCGGTGCTCCGAAGCATCCAGCCGTCGGAAAGCCCCGCCAGGCTCAAGCAGAACGTGCCATAAAACCAAGCTGTTTCCCAAGGGTGTGAAGCCTCCGGTGCTCCGAATCACACCGTCGTCAGAAAGCCCCGCCGGACTCGAGCAGTAAGAGTCCTAAAAACAAAGTCACCTGCTTTAGATGTGAAGCCCCTGGAACCCACCCCAACCTGCCACGCCGGAACATGGGAACGGCATATCAGAACACGATGCGAAAATCTCTTGTGAAAATGTGCAGAATAGAAACGGAAAGAATTGCCACGCCGGTTGTCCATATGTTATACTTAACATATGCAGAAACGACGCCGGATTTGGGGTATGATAGTAACGGCGGGCAAAGGCTGTAAAAAATGGTTGCCACAGGAAGTGGCGGATTGGAGGAGCATATGGCAAGGTTTACGTTACCGCGCGATCTGTATCACGGAAAGGGAGCGCTGGAGGCTTTAAAGGATTTTGAGGGAAAGCGCGCGATGATCTGTGTCGGCGGAGGTTCCATGAAGCGTTTTGGATTTCTGGATCGCGCAAAGCAGTATCTGGAAGAAGCAGGAATGGAAGTCTGTCTGTTTGAGGGAATTGAGCCTGATCCATCGGTGGAGACGGTGATGAAGGGCGCCAAGGCAATGGAAGAATTCAAGCCGGACTGGATCGTGGCGATGGGCGGCGGTTCTCCGATTGATGCGGCAAAGGCAATGTGGATCAAGTATGAATATCCGGACATTACGTTTGAAGATATGTGCAAGGTATTCGGAATTCCGAAGCTCCGCAAAAAAGCACATTTCTGCGCGATCTCTTCCACATCCGGAACGGCGACGGAGGTGACCGCATTTTCCATCATCACGGATTACGAAAAAGGAATCAAATATCCGATTGCAGATTTTGAGATTACGCCGGATGTGGCGATCGTGGACCCGGAGCTTGCAGAGACAATGCCGCAGAAGCTGGTGGCACATACCGGTATGGATGCGATGACGCATGCCATCGAGGCGTATGTTTCCACGGCGAACTGTGATTTTACCGATCCGCTTGCCCTGCATGCGATCAAGATGATCCAGAGAGATCTTGTGGGCTCTTATAACGGAGACATGGAAAAACGTGATTCCATGCACAATGCACAGTGTCTGGCGGGTATGGCATTTTCCAATGCACTGCTTGGAATCGTTCATTCGATGGCTCACAAGACGGGTGCTGCATTTGCAGATTACGGCGCACATATCATTCACGGTGCAGCAAACGCCATGTATCTGCCGAAGGTCATCGCATTCAACGCCAAGGATGAGACTGCGAAAAAGCGCTACGGCGAGATCGCAGATTTTATGGGACTGGGCGGAGATACGCTGGATGAAAAAGTGGCGCTCCTCATTACATATCTGCGCGGCATGAATGATGATCTTAAGATTCCGCACTGTATCAAGAATTACGGCGCGGACAGCTATCCGACCGAGCAGGGATTTGTGCCGGAGGAAGTATTCTTAGAGAGACTGCCGGAGATTGCAGCAAATGCAATTCTGGATGCCTGCACGGGATCGAATCCGCGTCAGCCGAGCCAGGAGGAGATGGAAAAACTGTTGAAGTGCTGCTACTACGATACAGAGGTAGATTTCTAGAAGAGCATATTTTTAAGACAGCTGAAACATCATCCATAATGTGATAAAATACAGCGCGATCGATGACAATAACAGTACGGTCAACGATCACAGAGGTCAGTGATAACACAACCAATGGTCATACGATAAAACAGAGGGTGCACATGCGTGCCGGAAATCCGGCACTCGCATGCACCCTCTGTTTTTGTCTGCCGGCGAAATTTCGTTTTTGACTAGCAGTCCGATCATTTCAAGATCATGCGAAACATTTCTGAACAGTCAAACCAGTTTCACGCCCAGCCGCCCCAATTTCTGGGCAGCGGGAAATTTTCCGAAATAACGAACCATATTCCCAACAGAAAAAGTCGAACTGCAGTCGGAAAATTTGTGAACAGAAGGAAACGAAAATGATATTTTACCGGTATAATACACGTTTGTGCGCCGCATACTAAGGAAAAGTCTTGCGAAAGGAAGCAGTGATATGGAGATACAGGTCGGGAAGCAGAGCCTCGCGTTTGCGGAGGCTCCTTACATCATAAGCAGTGCGAGTATTGTGGGGAAAAAAGAGGGCGAAGGACCGCTCGGGAACCGCTTCGACGTGGTGGGCGAGGACGACAAGTTCGGACAGAACACCTGGGAGGAGGCGGAGAGTACCCTGCAGAAGGAAGCATTTACGCTGGCGGTCGGAAAAGCAGGCTTGAAAACCGAGGACATCCGTTATCTGTTTTCGGGGGATCTGCTCGGGCAGAACATTGCGACATCCTTCGGGCTCATGGACTATCAGGTGCCGCTGTTCGGACTTTATGGAGCGTGCAGCACCTGTGGCGAAGCGCTCTCATTGGGCGCGATGTGCGTGGCGGCGGGGTATGCGGATTATGTTGTGGCGATGACGTCGAGCCATTTTGCCAGCGCGGAAAAGCAGTTCCGTTTTCCACTGGAATATGCCAACCAGCGCCCGAAATCGGCGACGTGGACGGTCACGGGAAGTGGCGCCTATGTGCTCGGGAAAAAAAGAAGCAAGGCGCGCATCACGGGGATCACGACCGGCAAGATCGTCGATTACGGCATCAAGGATTCGATGAATATGGGAGCGGCTATGGCGCCTGCCGCCAGTGACGTGATCTGCCGCCATCTGTCGGATTTCGGAAGGAACGTGACGGATTACGATAAGATTATTACCGGCGATCTCGGAAAAGTCGGGCAGGAAATTCTCTGGGATCTGACGAGGACTGGAGGGTATGACATCAGCAGCATCCACACCGACTGCGGGATTGAGATCTACGATGCAGACAAACAGGGAACGGGCGCCGGCGGTTCCGGCTGCGGGTGTGCGGCAGTGACGCTCTCGGCACATTTTATGCGGCAGATCGAGGAAGGGAAATGGAAAAGAATCCTGTTTGTCCCGACGGGAGCGCTGCTCTCCACCGTTTCCTTTAATGAGGGAATGACGGTGCCGGGAATTGCGCATGCGGTCGTCATCGAGCATGCGGGATAGAAAGGGGGAAAATGCTATGGATTATGTCAATGCATTCTGGGTTGGCGGGCTGATCTGCGCGCTGGTGCAGATTTTAATGGAAAAAACAAAAATGCTTCCGGGGCGCATCATGGTGCTTCTGGTGTGTCTTGGCACACTGCTTGGAGCGATACAGATCTATGAACCGTTTGTGGAATTTGCGGGGGCAGGTGCCAGCGTGCCGTTGCTCGGATTTGGAAATGTATTGTGGAAGGGCGTGAAAGAGGCGGTGGATCAATATGGCTTTCTTGGAATTTTCATGGGAGGCTTTCAGGCAAGCGCGGTGGGCATATCGGCGGCGTTGGTGTTTGGCTATCTGGCAAGCCTGATTTTCCAGCCGAAAATGAAGAAATAAGTGTTTGCGTATTGGTACATCTGGTAGTAGAATCTTAATCATAAAAAGCGTGATAGGGGGAGACTGCCATGGATGAGAACGCACTGCGCGCGGCCGGAATCGATTATGATGCCGCATTGGCACGGTTTATGGGAAAGCAGGCGATTTATGAAAAATATCTGCGAAAGCTGCCGGAGGATGCACATATGGATGCGGCGTGGGCGGCATTGGAGCAGCAGGATGAAGCGGAGCTGTTGGAGCAGGTGCATGCCATAAAAGGACTGACCGGAACGCTGGGGATTACGGGACTTTTTGAGCAGAGCGCGGCGATTGTTGCGCTCTTACGTGCAGGAACGCGCGAAGGACTGCAGGAGAAAATGACGTCATTAAAACAGGAGTGGGACCGCGTCTGTGAGACAATCCGACAGGCGTAATCCGCCTGCGGATTGCCGGCTCTAAAAGATTCTAGTGAAACGGACAGAAATAGTCCGGATGCCTGGAGATGATCTCGGTGCTTGCATTGAAGCCGTCGTAGATGTGATGGGAAACTACATCCGAGAGCCCCTCATAATCCCGCGAGGAGATACACGACCAGATTTTGATATGGTCGTTGTACAGCCGCAGTAGATTGTCGCGGTCGCCCAGATTCAAAAAGGTGCGGAAGCGCTCGTACTGGGAGCTCACTCCGGTCAGAAAATCCATGACGGTACGTTTCCCGGCGAGCTCGTAGAGCGTTGTGTGGAACTCGTTGTCGTTAATGATGAAGGCCCGGCCGAGTTCCTCGGCGGGCAGATCCTGTTCCAGAAGTTCGCATTGGCGCTGCAACAGCAGGCGGATGCGGAATTCCTGGGATTTGTCGTACCCTGCGGTCAGATCTCTTAACACCGCCTGCTCTAAGGTCTCCCTCAGATAGAGAATGTCGGAGATCATGTTGAGGTCGATCAGGGAGACGAATGTACCGATGTGCGGGCGGACCTCCAGAAGCCCCTCGCGCTCAAGCATTTTAAAAGCATCCCGCACCGGGGTGCGCGATACATGGAACGCGGCGGCCGTGTCGATCTCGCTGATGGCAGATCCCGGCGGAAGCTCCAGATGAAGAATCTGTTCTTTTAAATCTTTATAAACGGCAACGGATGTGCCGGTATGTCTGGTTCCGTTCATAACATGCTCCTCTGTGGACAATTTGGTGTCCATTCTTACCATTCAAAATGTGAACATATTTCTAATATAAATCCCAATGGAACAAATTACAATCTATTTTTCCGGAGCCCGGGACATGCACCTTACATATGTATACATAGGATCGGGAAAAAACGGGAACGCTGTTTCTTGGGGCAGGATGAAAAACAGTGCAGGACAGTAGACGGAATTCTGGCGGATTTCGATAAAAAGTCCTTCCGGAACTTAAGACGCGCGGAACACGGCGCAAGAAGATGAAACAAGGAAAAATCTGCCGGAAAATATCCGCTTGTATACAACAAGAAGAAAAAGCAGAGTCCGCGGAAACATCGACGCAAATTGTGAATAATAGACAAAACCGATACAAAAAATTATACAAAACGGAAAAAAAGAAAGATGGATGTTGACGCTTGTATACAAGCATGATATAGTCAAGAAAAAGAAACAAAGAAACGTACATGGAGCAATATCATAGACATGTATACAAGCAAATATCACATGAGCGGAAAGGACCTTCCGCAGAACGGAGGAAACTATGAAATTATCATTTCGCTGGTATGGACCAGATGACAAGGTGACACTGGAGAACATCCGTCAGATCCCGGGAATGCACTCGATCGTAACGGCTGTGTATGACGTTCCGGTCGGAGAGGTGTGGAGCGAGGAGAGCATCGCAGCACTGAAAAAGCAGGTGGAGGATGCCGGACTTCATTTTGAGGTTATCGAGAGTATTCCGGTACATGAGGACATCAAGCTTGGCAAGCCGAGCCGCGACCGCTACATCGAGAACTACTGCGAGAACATCAGACGTGTGGCAAAAGCCGGAGTGAAGTGCATCTGCTACAATTTCATGCCGGTATTTGACTGGACGAGAACACAGCTTGACCACGTGCTGCCGGACGGTTCGACCTCCCTGGTATATTATCAGGAGCAGGTGGATGCTGTGAATCCGCTGCAGAGTGACAGCGATCTGACACTTCCGGGCTGGGATGCAAGCTACACCAGAGAAGAGTTAAAGCAGGTGGTTGCAGAGTACAACGCAATGTCTGAGGATGATCTTTGGAACAATCTGAAGTATTTCCTGGAGAGAGTGATTCCGGTTGCAGCGGAGTGCGACGTCAACATGGCAATCCACGAGGACGATCCGTGCTGGAGCATTTTCGGACTTCCGCGCATCATCACCTGCGAGAAAAACATTGATCGTTTCCTCGGTCTTGTGGATGATCCGCACAACGGCATCACACTGTGCACCGGCTCCCTCGGCTGCTCGAACAAGAACGATGTGGTGAAGATGGCGGCAAAATATGCGGCAATGGGAAGAATTCATTTTGCACATCTGCGCAACGTTGCAGTGCTTGAGAATGGTTTTGAGGAGCGTGCACATCTCTCCAGCTGTGGCTCTCTGGATATGTATGCGATTGTGAAAGCGCTGCATGACAATGGATTTACCGGATATGTGAGACCGGATCACGGAAGAATGATCTGGGGAGAGACCGGAAGACCGGGCTACGGACTCTATGACCGTGCGCTTGGAGCAACCTATATCAACGGATTATTTGAGGCTGTGGAGAAGGCTTCAAAGTAAAAATAAGAATCAGAAAAATAAATACCATAAAAATAAAAATCAGGAGGAAGACGAACATGAAGTTACCATTTCAGATTGATCTGACAGGCAAGGTGGTTGTTGTGACAGGTGCGGGCGGAGTCATCTGCTCCGTGCTTGCGGAGGCAATGGCAATGACCGGCGCAAAGGTAGCGCTGCTCGACTTAAATGAGGATGCGGCAAAAAAGCATGCGGATGACATTACGGCAAAGGGCTATATTGCAAAGGGATACAAGTGCAACGTGCTTGAGAAAGCGAGCGTACAGGCGGCGAGAGACCAGATCGCTGCGGACTTCGGAACCTGCGATATCTTAATCAACGGTGCCGGCGGCAACAACCCGAAAGCGACGACCGACGACGAGTATTTTGTGCCGGAGGATCTCGGACAGATGAAGACATTCTTTGACCTGGATGCGGACGGCGTCTCTTTTGTATTCAGCCTGAACTTCATGGGTACCCTGATTCCGACACAGGTATTTGCGCTTGATATGGTCAACAAAAAAGGTGCGAGCATCATCAACATTTCCTCGATGAACGCTTACACACCGTTGACGAAGATTCCGGCATACTCCGGTGCAAAAGCGGCAATTTCCAACTTTACCGAATGGCTTGCAGTGCATTTTTCCAAGGTGGGTATCCGCTGCAACGCGATCGCACCGGGATTTTTCTCCACACAGCAGAATGCAAAGCTTCTGTTCAATGAGGATGGGACACCGACAGCCAGAACCGGCAAGATTTTAAACAATACGCCGATGGATCGTTTTGGTGAGGTGGAGGAACTGATCGGTTCCGTCCTGTTCCTGGCATGTGAGGAGGCAAGCGGATTTGTCAATGGCGCATGTATTCCGATCGACGGAGCATTTGCGGCATACTCCGGCGTATAAAAGCTTGCAAAGGAGCCGGAAGAGGCGGCAATACATGAGGTGGAACAATGGGGTATTTTGATTTTCAGAAAAAAAGTGATTGTATCGTGTGCATTGACAGCGACGGCTGTGCGATGGACACGATGGAAGTAAAGCACAGAACCTGCTTCGGACCGCAGTGGATCAAAACATTCGGACTGACGGAGCATGAAGCGGAGTGCATGGAGCTTTGGCTTTCTATCAACCTCTACTCCATCACGCGCGGCATCAACCGGTTCAAGGGACTGGCGCTGGCACTCGCGGAGGTGGAGAAGAGAGGTCTCGGTAACATCGAGGGACTTGCGGAGTACGAGGCATGGACAAAAGAGGCGAAGGAGCTCTCCAACCCGGCGCTGCTTGCGGTGACGCAGAAGAGTGATAACCCGTGTTTTGAAAAAGCGCTGCTCTGGAGCATCCGCACCAACCGCGCGATCCATGCGCTTCCGGCAGAGGACCGACCGTTTCCGAATGTGAAGTCTGCGATGGATGCGATGGCAAAACAGGCGGATCTGGCGGCGGTGTCGTCCGCGAACCGGGAGGCGGTCGAGGCGGAATGGGGCAGACATCATCTTGCCGAAGACTGCAGTACGCTTCTGACGCAGGAGGCGGGAACCAAGGCTTTCTGCATCGGTGAATTGAGAAAAATGGGGTATGAGCCCGGGCGGATTCTGATGGTCGGCGATGCACCGGGAGACCGGGACGCGGCAGAGAAAAACGGCGTCCGGTTCTATCCGATTCTGGTCGGACATGAGGGGGAGAGCTGGAAACGTCTTTTAGAGGAAGCGTTTCCAAAACTTCTTGCGGGAAGCTTTGATGCGGAATATCAAAAGGAACTGAATCAGGCATTCGAGCGGAATCTCGGTGTTCATGCCGATTCGGAGTGAGAAAGAGAGGGATATTTTAATATGGTAGATATGAAGGCAAAACCGTTTTACCTGTCCGATGAGGACTGTAAATGGGTGGAAGAGACCATCGCGGGTATGACGACCGAGGAGAAGATCGGTCAGCTTTTTTTCAATATGGGATCCTCCAGAGACGAAGAGTATCTGAAGATGACAGTGGACAAGTACCACATCGGCGGTATCCGCTACAACCCGGCAACCGGTGCCGAGGTGCGTGAGCAGAACCGGATTCTTCAGGAGAACAGCAAGATTCCGCTTATCATTGCGTGCAACACGGAGAATGGCGGCAACGGCGCCTGCACTGACGGAACCATGATCGGCCAGCAGACCAAGATCGGTGCGACAAGAGACGCCAGATACGCGTACGAGCTCGGCCGTATGTCCAACAAAGAGGCGGCGGCGATCGGGTGTAATCTCTCCTTTGCCCCGGTCAGCGACATCCTCTACAACTGGGAGAACCCGGTCATCGGACTGCGCACCTATGGAAACGATGTGGACCGCGTGTGCGAGATGACGAAGGCATATATGGACGGCGCACACACCAATGAGGGATTCTGCTGTGCTGCGAAGCATTTTCCGGGCGACGGACTGGACTTCCGCGACCAGCACGTGGCAGACAGCGTCAATGACATGAGCTGTGAGGAGTGGGATGCAAGCTATGGAAAAGTATACCAGAACCTCATTGACAACGGTCTGGAAGCCATCATGGCAGGACACATTATGCAGCCTGCGTACACCAGACATTTTAACCCGGGAATCAAGGATGAGGACATCATGCCGGCAACCCTTTCGCCGGAGCTGATCGAGGGACTTCTGCGCGGAAAGCTTGGTTTTAATGGTATGGTGCTGACCGATGCTTCCCACATGGTCGGACTGACCTGCTGTATGAAGCGCAGCGAGATGCTTCCGCACACGATTGCAGCCGGTGTCGATATGTTCCTTTTTTTCAATGAGATGGATGAGGATTTTGCAAGCATGATGGCGGGCTATGAGAACGGCATCATCACCGAGGAGCGTTTAAATGACGCCCTGCACCGCATTCTTGCTCTGAAAGCACACATGGGACTGCACAAAAAAGCGAAAAATGAGATCGTTCCTCCGGTGGAGGTGATGGAGCAGGTCGTTGGCTGCGAAGAGCACAAGGCGATGGCAAGAGAAATCTCCGAGAAAGGAATCACTCTCGTAAAATACAAGGACGAGGATGTGCTTCCGATGATCCCGAGCCGTTACAAGCGCATCATGATCGTCTCCGTCAGCGGATTATCCGCGGGCGTGATGGGAACCATGATGGCAAAATATATGGGCGGCGGCAAGAAGAGCCCGGCAGAGCGTCTGCGTGACAAGCTGATCGAGAAGGGCTTTGACGCATTTATCTACGAGAGCCCGCTCGACGCACTTGCAAAGCGTGCAGCAGCAGGAGAAAAAGTGGACATCAATATGTACTTTGCCGGAAAGACGCCGATCAAGGATTTCGTCGAAAATCAGGATCTGATCATCACACTGGTGGACATTGCAGGCGGTTTCCAGCCGGTGGCAAGACCGGGCTTCGGCATGAGCAAGGGCGGCGGAGAGATCCCGTGGTATGTTCATGAACTTCCGGTTATCGTGATCGGATGCGGACAGCCGTTCGTACTGGCAGACATTCCGCAGGCGAGAACGTATATCAACACTTACGACAGCGCGGATCAGACGTTTGATGCGCTCATCGAGAAGCTGATGAGCGGCAGCGACGCATTTATCGGGGAGGACCCGGTGGATGCCTACTGCGGACTGTGGGATACGCACCGGTAGGGAGTTTAGAAAAACTTATATCCTGACACTTCGTCAGATACAACAGATAAGCCGCAGACAATGGATGGTCTATAAAAGACCTGACATTGTCTGCGGCTTGTTGACGCTTACTGCAGAATATTTTAAATCCGGAATTCCGGACACTTTGCACTACAGCCGATACTCATACCATTCTTCCTCTGTTTTTTCAAAACCTACAGATTGGAACATCATCTGACTCTGCTTATTAAAGGAATAGATATTTGCTTTTGTATTACTCGCACTGCTGTGTTAAGATAGTGGAAGTAATCTGAATAATGAACGTTAGATAGAAAAAGGTAATTGTAAGAGGTGACAATATGGCAGTGTGCTATAAAAAGCTTTGGAAAATGTTGATTGATAAAGATATGATAAAGAAAGACCTGCGTTTGCAGACTGGCTTCAGTACGACAACAATGTCAAAGTTGTCCAAAGATGAAAATGTCAGCATGGATGTAATAGAAAAGATTTGTACGGTGTTAAATTGTGATGTGGGAGACATCATGGAATTTGTTCCCGATAAAAAAGAGGAACAGTAGGGAGGTACGGTAGCATGGATCATTCTTATCCTTATATTGCGTCTTTGACCAGAGAACCGTTCCTTTTCTACGAAATGCGTTCTACCGCAAAGCTGATGGCAGAAGGAAATTCAGATGATGCGATTGTAAAAGAAATTGTAGAGCAGAATCTTTTCCAGTACCCAACGGAAAAATCTATTACACGCATGGCGAAAGCCTGTATCAAACGACTTCATGCACTGGAAGATGATTCTCTGGTTTCTGCGATTGCGTCACAGCCGACGGATGTAGCAAAACAGATTTGTCTGTATGCGTTGATGAAGCAGAGCCGACTGGTCTGGGAATTTATGCTGACCGTCATTGGCGAGAAGTACAGATTAAGGGACACGTCTTTTGGTAAGATAGATTTGAATACATTTTTTATGCGTTTGCAGGAACAGAATGATACCGTAGCTTCCTGGAGCGATACTACAATAACAAAGTTAAAACAGATCATTGCCAGAGTGCTTGTCGAAACGGAATATCTCGACAATCCGGGGGCAGATCATTTGAATCCAGTATGGCTGCATCCTGTTTTGGAGAATGCCATCAGAAGCAATGGTGACACGGCGATACTGCCAGCGTTTAATTGCTTTTCATAGGAGGTAGCCAATGAATGATATAAAGATGCGCCTGGACAAAGTTCGGGCATTGATCCAGGAACAGGAGTTTCTGGAAGGTAAGGGACTTAGCAATGAGGTGAATATCAGAATCTTCTGTTATGAACCGGAGAATGAAATGGTTGTCCGCCATTTTGTGAATCAGTTGGAAACTGATCAGTCCTTAGATTGCCATTTGATTGTTTGTAATTTATATAAAACATTTCTCTCTATCTGCGATGATATGGACATCACAGATGCGATTCCTGATATGGAAGAAGCTGATGGAAGCGCTTATCTTCTGGAGCAGCTTAACTCCGCAATCGGCAATGGAGAGTTCATTGATAAAATCCAGTATGAGCCACACGAACCGGGTGATGTGCTGATGCTGACAGGTGTAGGCGAGGTGTTCCCGTTTATGAGAATCCATACGTTACTGGAAGCCTTGCAACCGTATTTTTCGGATGTTCCGATTTTGGTTATGTATCCGGGTGAGTTTGATGGTCGTCATGTAAAACTGTTCAATCGTTTGACACCAAATGATTATTACCGGGCATTCAATGTCATAGAGTGAGCGTTAGCGAGAAAAATATGCTTGCATATTAGGCGAGCGGCGAACGATGATTATGCACAAAGTCCATAATAGATTAAGGGGGATAAAGCCATGATGATTCGAGATATGTTTGCGGATGACATCAACCGCAAAATCAATGGTGTTATTAAAGTTGACCAGGCTGCTGACGATGTGATCGAGCAGGAATTAAATGAATATGTCATCACCAGAGAATTGAAGAAGCACTTCATTACTTTCTTCAACTATTATGGAGATGCCTTTGACCAGCCGACCGCTGATATGGGTGTTTGGATTTCCGGTTTCTTTGGTAGTGGTAAATCTCACTTTCTGAAAATGCTTTCCTACCTTCTGGAAAATAAAGAGGTAAAAGGCATCCGAAGTGTAGAGCGTTTCCGTAAAAAGTTTGAGGACGATCCGGCAACCTTTATGCTGATCGACCGTGCCACAAAGGGATCGACGGAGACAATTCTGTTCAATATTGATATTGAGGGATTCAGCAATAAAGACAAGACGGCTGTTCTTCGTGTTTTTGCAAAAATGTTCTATAACCATCTGGGATTTTACGGCGAGAATCTGAAAGTTGCCATGATGGAGCGTTATATTGACCAGCAGGGAAAGACCGAGGAGTTCCGCAGAGTTTTTGAAGAAAAGAAAGGCAAATCCTGGCTGGAAATGCGCCGTGCATTTGCTTTTAATGGCAAGTTCATCATCCCGACATTGATGGAAGTTCTGGATATGAGTGAGGACGATGCCAAGGCATGGTTCAATGAGAAAACCGCAACAGAAATTTCTATCGCACAGCTTGTGGAAGATATGAAAGCCTATGTGGATACTAAGCCAGCCAACTTCCGTCTGCTGTTTATGATTGACGAGGTTGGTCAGTATGTTGGTACAGATACTGATATGCTTTTGAACCTCCAGTCTCTGACCGAGAAAATCGGAAGTGAGTGTGAAGGTAAGATTTGGGTGATCTGTACCGGACAGGAAGCCATTGATGAAATCATCAAAGTCCGTGCGGATGAGTTCTCCCGTATCCAGGCTCGTTTCAAAACAAGATTGAGCTTATCTTCTTCCTCCGTGGATGAAGTCATCCAGAAACGTATTCTGAAAAAGAAGCCGGAAGCAGCCAAAGACCTGGAAGGCGTTTATGAACAGAATGATTCTGTCCTTCGTAACCTGTTCAGCTTCAGCGGCTCTATTCTGGACATTAAAGGCTACTCCGGTCCGAGAGAATTTACAGAGAACTTCCCGTTCGTGCCGTACCAGTTTATCATCATGCAGAAGGTATTTGCCGAAATTCGTAAGCACGGAAATTCCGGCAAGCACCTGTCCGGTGGTGAGCGTTCCATGCTCTCCGGCTTCCAGGAAGCTGCACAGAAAATTCAGGAGAAGGATGAATACGCACTTGTTCCGTTCTTCCGTTTTTATGATACCGTACATACTTTCCTGGACGGTTCTATCCGCCGGGTAATTGAGCGTTGCCAGAAAGCTGCCGACAACGGCGATGGCATTGAACAGCAGGATGTGGATGTACTGAAACTTTTGTATCTGATTCGATATATTGATGATATTCCTTCCAATCTGGACAATATCGTTATCCTTATGGCAGACGATATTCGTGTGGATAAGATTATCATGCGTGAAGCTGTCCGTGGATGCCTTGACCGTTTGATGAGCCAGAACTATATTGGCAGAACGGGTGACACCTATAACTTCCTGACTGACGAGGAACAGGACATTCAGCGTGAAATCCGAGATACCAATGTGGATACCGCTTCCATCGTGGAGCGTATCGCCCAGATGATTTACGGGGATATTTTCACAACCAAGAAGTTCCGCTATGGAAAATATGACTTTGCTTTCGACCAGATGGTTGATGGCATTACCGTTGGTGTGGCAACAGGCGGTATGCGTCTGCGCTTCCTGACTGTTGCTACTGATGCTATTGAAAAAACAGATTACCGTCTGATGGCAGAATCCAAAGGCAACGAGGCAATCGTTGTTCTGGCTGATACACCTTATTATGAATCTCTGGAATCTGCCATGAAGATTCGCAAGTATGTAAAGCAGAGAAACGTAAGCCAGCTTCCTAAGAGTGTGCAGAAAATCATCAGCGACCAGCAGGACGAAGCCGGAAAATATGAGCTGAGTGCCATGACCGAATTGCAAAATGCTATCGAAGGGGCGCAGTTCTATGTAGATGGTGAGCATCTGGAAATCAAAGCCGGAAATGCCAAGAGCAAGATTGACCAGTCTCTTGAATATCTGGTTGCTCATGTATATAGCAAGCTCGACCTGATTACAGATAATGCAGGCAGTGACGCAGATATTATTGCGATTCTGACAGGTGCTGTAACAGCACTTCCGGGTATGGAACCGAACCGTGATGCTGCTTCTGCTATGGAAGAATATCTGGAAATGCAGGATGCGAAAAAACTTCCGACTTCCATGGCAGATGTGCAAAGCAAATACAGCGCGATTCCGTATGGGTGGAAAGAAATCGACATTGCTGCGGTTGCGGCACAGCTGATTTATTCCCAGAAAGTAACCATCAAGTATGCAGGCAATACCATTCAGCCGGATGACCCGAAATTGCCGGATATGCTCCGCAAAAAGAGTGAGATCGGTAAGACTTCCATCAGCAAGCGTAAGACTATTTCCGCTACAATGATGCGTGATGTAAAATCAATGCTCCGTGACTATTTCGATGTTATGGACGTGCCGGACGATGAAGATGGTCTGATTCGCTTTGTGACTGAGAAATTCAGTGAACAGCGTGACTACTATGCTTCTCTGGATGCCCGTTATGACGGACATAAATATCCAGATCGTGGATTGGTGCAGGAAGCCATTCATCTGATGGATGATGTACTTTCTCAGAAGAAAGACAATATTGCCCTGATTGAGCGTGTGCTGAAAAAAGAGGATGCTCTTTTCGATAATAAAGAAGCAATGAGCAACGGCATTGAAAACTTCTTCAAGACCCAGGTTACAGTATTCGACCAGGCAGTGCAGTTTGAAAAATCTCTGCATGATGACCTTGACCGTATTGCAGAAAATGAGGAAGCACACAAGGCACTGAATACCATTCGTTTGATTACTATGGTTCAGACCGGAAGTAAGTTCAATTATCAAAGGATTCGTGAACTCAATCCGTTGATGGATACGGTTCGCACTGCCCATGACAAGATGCTGGAAGAAAAACGTGCCGAGGTTCTGGAAACGGTTCGTCAGTGTATGGAAGCAACCCACACTGCCGCAAACGGTGATTCTAAGGCATCTCATCTGATTGAGAAATCAGATCGGTATTTTAGCCAGTGCAAGGAGAAAATCGCAGAGTTAAAGAGCCTTGCCCTTCTGGATGCTATGTTCCTGCCGATGTGCCAGTACAAGGATGATACAGTCAGCAATATCGAGTCTGTTCTGGCTCCGCCTGCACCGAAGCCGCAGGTACAGCCGATACAGCCAGGAAAAGAACCGGCTCCGGCAAAGAAAAAGGTTGTCCGTGCCTATAACCGTCAGGTTGTATTCCAGGCAAAGACCTTACAGACGGATGCGGATATTGATGATTATGTAGAGAAGATTCGTTCTCAGCTGAAACAGTTGCTGAAAAATTGCGACGAGATTAAGCTAAATTAAGGAGTGTGTCTATGGAAGAATTACTTGAAAGACTGGTTATTGCGGTTGAACAGCAAAACTCAGCTTTTCCCTGGGATAGTGTAATTTCAATATTAGCACTAATTGCTTCATGGGTTACAATTTTCTTTTTGCTCAAGGAACGAAGTGAGAAAAATCGCCCTTATATGCAAATATCGTTTGAACTTGTTCGTTCAACTTTGGCGTGTGTTGTTTTAAGAAATGTAGGGACTGTTCCACTGGAAGTAAAAAGTTTGATTTTTAATGAAACTTTCACCAAACAGTTGCAAACGAAAACACAGGAACGATTAAAAAAGAAAGAATCAACGAGTATTGTGATTTTTCCAGGGCAGAAATGGATTATTTCATTTGATACAAATGTTTTTAACATTATAAATGATTTTGAAGAAAAAACTGTCAAAATTGATTATCGGTATTTTAAGTATGGCAAGAAAAAACCTTATGATGATAAGATTGAAATTGATTTTTCTGAGTATGCAGGATTTTTAGACTATATTTCTGAGGTGGACGAGTTTAAGAATAGCGTTGATAATCTGAAAAAATCAATGGAGAGCATTGATAAAGATATTAAAAAACTGGCTGTTCTAATAGAAGATGGAGAAAATTATGGATAAGAATGCGATTAAAAAATTTGCTGTCTGGGCAAGAACAGAGCTGATCGCCCGTGTTTCCCTAAAAGGTGTGGAATGCGGTATCACTGAGGACAACATTGAGGATGCCAATGCGGACAGTGTTAGAGGCAAAGTTCTCACTGCCGATGAAAAGAAACAGCGTCAGGCTTTGATTGCCGAGATTAACGATAAAGGATATAAGCAGGTCATGGAGGAGGTTGCCTATACTTGGTTTAACCGCTTCTCTGCTCTGCGATTCATGGAAGTCAATGGCTATCTTCCTTCCCATGTGCGTGTATTCACGGACGAGGAAAACCACTTTAAGCCGCAGATTATAACCGAAGCCATTCATCTGGATTTGGATGGACTCAATATGGAAAAGGTCTATGAGCTGAAAGATGCAGAAAAGACCGAAGAACTGTATAAATATCTGCTGATCGTGCAGTGTAACGCCCTGAATAAGATTTTGCCCGGAATGTTCCAGAAGATTGCGGATTATACGGAGCTTCTTCTGCCGGACAATCTGCTCCGTGAAGGCAGTGTCATTCAGCAGATGATCGAGCTGATACCGGAGGATGACTGGAAGGATGCTGTCCAGATCATCGGCTGGTTGTATCAGTATTATAACAGTGAGAAAAAGGATGATGTTTTTGCAGCACTGAAAAAGAATGTGAAAATCACAAAAGAAAACATCCCTGCAGCAACCCAGCTTTTTACACCGGACTGGATTGTTCGCTACATGGTAGAGAACAGCCTTGGTCGCCTGTGGCTGGAGGGACACCCGGAGGCATCAGAGCAGCTTCTTCCGACGTATGAAGAGCAGTCTGCTTATGCTGCCGGAAATCGTGACCCGGAAGATACCAAATGGCACTACTATCTGGAAGAAGCCGAGCAGGAACCGGAAGTACAGGCACAACTGGCTGAAATCCGCAAGGAATACGCCGCACTGACACCGGATCGGCTGAAGGTCATTGACCCTTGCTCTGGTTCTGGTCATATTCTTGCTTATATGTTTGATGTGCTGATGAAGATTTATGAATCCTACGGCTATACCACTCGTGAAGCAGTGGCAAGCATTGTGGAGAATAATCTTTATGGTTTGGATATTGATGACCGTGCGGCACAGTTGGCTTATTTTTCTGTTATGATGAAAGCCCGTCAGTATGACCGTCGATTCTTCAGCCGTGGTATTCAGCCTCATGTATATGCCATCGTAGAGAGCAATCATGTAGACAAATTTGCGGTGGACTATTTCTGTAATGGCGATGCGAAGTTGACTACCGCTATGGATACCATTATCAGCGAATTGCATGATGCAAAGGAATATGGTTCTATTCTGACTGTGACACCGCAGGAGTGGTCAGCTCTGTATGACCGTTTTGTTGAGATTACAGAAGATATAAATATGTCCCGTGAAGTAGCATTGAGAGAATTGCTTCCGTTGGTACAGGTGGCAGAAACACTGGCACAGAGGTATGATACGGTTGTGACGAACCCGCCGTATATGGCGCCTACGGAACATCAAAAACCGTATTTGCTGAAAAATTTTAAAGCGAGTAAAAATGATATGGCAATGGCTTTTATGGAAAGAAACCTCGCTTTTTGTAATAAACAAGGTTATAGTGCATTGATTATATTTCCAACGTGGATGTTTTTGGCGAGTTATGAAAAATTAAGAAAAAATATTGTTAGTGAAAATACAATTATCAATATGGTATATCCAGGGAGGGGAATTTTTGGATCAGATTTTGGTACAACAGCATTTGTTTTGAAAAAACAAAAAATTGAATCTTATAAAGGCTCATATTGTAAATTGTTTAATGCGATTGGCGAAGTTGAAACGGCTGAAATACGTGAACATCAGTTTTTAGACAGGAAGGGCTATTGTACATTCAAACAGGATGATTACAAAATTATTCCGGGAGATCCGATAGCATTCTGGATATCTGACAATTTTTTGAAAACGTTTAGAAATAGAACTATAGGTTCTTTATGTGAGGCAAAAGCAGGTATTGTATCTGGTGATGACGATTATTTTTTGAAAATGTGGTTTGAAATTCCTATAATGGAAATAACGTTTGATGCAAACAATTTTGAGGATCGTACAGCATACAAGTGGGTGCCTATTAACAAGGGTGGAGCATACAGACGACATTACGGAAATTATGAGTATGTAATAAATATATATGATTTATGGAATTGCCCGGATAAGGTTAATGTGTCTGTTAGAAGAAGTGAACCTGAATTTTATTTTAAGAAAGCTTTGAGTTGGTCTGCTACAACAATGGGGGGGTCATCATTTAGAATAACTAATAACAAAACATCAAGTACTGCAGCACCAAGCTTATATTTTAAGAATGATGATGATTTATATGTATCACTTGCACTTCTTAATTCATGTATTTCACAAGTATATATGGATTTATTGAATCCTACTGTTGGATTGAAATTAGCTAATGTAGAAGCTGTGCCGGCAATCAAGTTTGAAAAAATGGCAGTACTACTTAGATCATTATGTGAAAACAATATTGCACTATCAAAGGAAGATTGGGATTCTTATGAAATATCATGGGATTTTGAACAGCATCCGTTAGTTAAAAGAAAAGAATTACATTCTCTTGAAAAATGCTATTTAGAGTGGAAAACAGAGTGTGAAAATCGTTTCTTAAAGATGAAAGATAATGAAGAACATATAAATGCTGTAATTTTGAAAGAGTACGGGCTTGAAAATGAGGTGGCATGTGAGGTGTCAGAGAAAAGCATATCTGTTCATCGGATTTTTGATACAAAAGAAGATATACCAGTATCAATGGATGGAAGCTATTATGTAAGAACAAAAAGAGATGAAATAGTTTCTCTCATATCATATTCTGTTGGATGTATGTTTGGACGATATTCATTGGATAAAAACGGAATTGTTAATGCAGGTGACTCTCTCAATGCTAATGAATATGTTTCATTTTCTGTTGATAAAGACAATATTATTCCAATTTGCGATGATGAATATTTTAAAGATGATATAGTTGGACGGTTTGTTGAATTTATAAAAATTGTTTATGGTGTCGATTCACTTGATGATAATTTGAAGTTTATTGCAAATGCACTGGGGGGAAAAGGAAGTCCACGAGAAATAATTAGAAATTATTTTGTGAATGACTTTTATAAGGAGCATTGTGTTACATATTCGGGAACGGTAGGGAAAAGACCAATTTATTGGCTATTTGACGCTGGTAAAAATAATAGCTTTAAGGCTCTGATTTATATGCACCGCTACCAGCCGGACACCATTGCTCGTATCCGTACCGATTATGTGCATGAACAGCAGGCTCGTTATCGTACAGCCATTGCTGATCTGGAACAGCGGATTGCCAATGCTTCTACTGGCGAGCGTGTGAAGCTGAATAAAAAGCTGACTACTTTGCAGGCACAGGATACTGAAATAAGAACCTACGAGGAAAAGATTCATCACCTTGCCGACCAGATGATTTCGATTGACCTAGATGATGGCGTGAAGAAGAATTATGCAATTTTCCAGGATGTTTTGGCTAAAATAAAGTAAGGAGGGTGGACAATGCTATATACTGTATTTTGTGATGAGAGTTGCCATTTACAAATGGATAATTCTTCAGTTATGGTTCTTGGGGCAATGTATTGTTTTAGTGAAAAAAGGAAACAAATATATTCGGATATTCGTGCAATTAAAGAAAAGCATGGTCTGAATAGTCGCTTTGAAATTAAATGGACAAAAGTTTCCGAGTCAAAGATTGAGTTTTATCTGGAATTGCTTGATTATTTTTGGAAAAATAGGGATTTACATTATCGTGGGCTGGTAGCTACAGGAAAAGATAAATTGGATCATACAAAATATAATAATGATGATTATGATTTGTGGTATTATAAAATGTACTTTAGAACGCTAGATCCGATTATCCGAGAAGAAAATGAATACCATATTTTGGTGGATATAAAAGATACAAAAGGAGGTAAGCGGGTCCAAAAATTAAAGGAAGTCATGTGTAATAATATTTATGATTTTAACGGAGAAGTAATTACACATATTGGACAGATCAACTCTGCAGAATCAGAAATTTTACAATTAGCAGATTTGCTGAATGGAGCATTGGCATATCATTACAGAAATCTGGAAAGTGAAGGTATGGCAAACCAAGGAAAAATTGAGTTTGTAAACGCATTACAGAAAAAAAGGAATATTGATAAATCAACAGCTCGTTACGAATCAAAATTTAATTTATTTATTTGGGAACCAAGAAAATAGGAGGAAAATACAAATGAAACAGAAATTAACTCCTATTGCTTTTGATAAAACAATGGAACTATCTGCAATTTTTGATATTTGTCATAACAGATTTAAAGAGACTATTGCGACGAAAGATAGACCATTACTTCAGGGTAAGGAAATATATGTGCCTTTAAAATGGATAGAAAGTAAGGCAGAAATATTTTGGCATTCTGCAAGCATAGAACAGAAAGCAAAACTTGTTATAAAACCTTGTATAAATGAACTTTCGTCTGCATTTTGTCCTGATAATTGTATTTTAGGAACAGATCTAATTACAATGAATAATGGAGATGTTCGCGCAAAGTGTCTTTATCGTGCTTTACGTGTAGGATGGATAAAAGAAATCATTGAATTGTATAATGAAAATGATGTACGGGTAAAATATTGGGAAAAAGTAAATTCTAAGAAGAAAAAGCGTTTGTACCTACGTTATCTGGAAGAAGAACTAGATTATTTGATTGTGTTTGAAAAGAAAAATGAAAAAAGGGTGCAGTTGATAACCGCTTATCCAGTATTTTTTGTAAGTGCCAAGAAAGATTATGAAGAAGATTATCAGAATTACATAAAAAGGATTGAAAAAGAAGCAAAATAAAAACCGGTAATCGCAATGCGAAAACCGGATTCTCCTTCTAAACGTGTTAGATGAGTTGTTATTATTATATGCGTTGAAGAAAAGAAAGTCAATGTAAAATCGAAAAAATAATTCTGGTAAAATAAAGAAAAGGCTTGCGTATGATGACAGATGAAAAAATTAAAAATTCGACTATGACGGCAAACCCAATTTTACTTCAGAAAAAATATGCCCGTGTCATTGAGTGCTTTGCCAAACAGCAGGGACTTTCACTGGATGAGGCATTGGGATTATTTTATCATTCCGAAGTCTATCAGTTAATGCGTGACGGTGTTTCTGATATGCACTGTATGAGCGATCTGTATCTTGCAGAGGAATTAAGACTGGAATATCAGATGAAATAATAAAAAAGGCTATGCACTGCGTAGCAAATTGAGAGCGAGGTGTTATGATGACCATAGAAGAAATTCTTGCAGGAGAATCGAAGAATGTAGAGTTCAAAGAGAACCTGCCGGAGAAAAGCATCAAATATATGAAGTCTGTGGTTGCCTTTGCAAATGGAACCGGAGGAAAAATCATTTTCGGAATTGCCGATAAAACCAGAGAGGTTGTTGGCTTTGACAAAGAAAATGTGTTCAAGAAAATGGATGCTATTGCCAATGCCGTATCAGACAGCTGTGAACCGGCAATCATCCCGGATATTACTTTACAGACGGTTGAAGGAAAAACTGTCATTGTGGTAGAGGTTTCTGAGGGCAGACAGCGCCCATATTATATCAAAGCCCTTGGCAGAGATGGCGGTGTATATGTCCGTGTTGCAGGAACTACCCGCCTTGCCGACGAGTATATGGTAAAAGAGCTGTTGTTTGAGGGCAGTAACCGTTACTACGATCAGGCTTTGTGTACGGGGCTGGATATCACGGATGAAGATATTGATGCTCTTTGCAAAGCGATGAAGGAGCAGGCAGTCAGGAATGCCCATAATGAGGAGCAAAAAGCATCCATCAAAGATGTTGGCAGACAGCAGCTGCGTTCCTGGGGGGTTTTGATTGAGCGTGAGGGAAAAGATTATCCATCTAATGCCTTTGCTATTTTGACAGGCAACGGTGGACTTCATGTTGCAACGCAATGTGGCGTGTTCAAGGGTACAACGAAAGCGGTATTTGTTGACCGTAGAGAATATACCGGTCCGCTTTGGAAGCAGATAGAGGAAGCATTTCAGTTTGTTTTGAGAAATATTCATCTGGGTGCTAACATTGTGGGAATTTATCGGCAGGATGTTTATGAGATTCCACCGGATGCCATTCGTGAGTTGATTATCAATGCTATGGTACATCGTAGTTATCTGGATCATGGTACGATACAGGTTGCGGTATATGACAACCGATTGGAAATTACTTCTCCAGGAAAGCTGCCAATGGGACAAACGATAGAGCGTATGAAAGAAGGCTATTCCAAAATCAGAAATGAAGCCCTTGCCCATGCGTTTGCTTATATGAACCTGATTGAGCATTGGGGAAGCGGTATTCCGAGAATTATTGATAAAGTAAAAGCTGCCGGACTGCGGGAGCCGGAGTTTATTGGTGGCGAAGTTGATCTGCGTATCAATATTTATCGAGGTCAGGTTGACGGCACTGTTGACCTCAATGACGCTATTAAAGTGTCGGATACTATTGATAAAATGCCGGATAATGGCAATGGAGTGCCCGATAAAACAGAAATAGTGCCAGATACTATGAAAAAAATGCCGGATAGTGGCAATGAAGTGCCAGATACGACAGAAAAAATGCCGGATAGTGAACAGGAACAACAAATTTTTAAATATGTATTGGAAAAGGGCTCTATTACTACTGCTGAAACAGTAGAAATTTTAGGTGTAAAACATCGTAGAGCCAGAGCTGTCTTGCTGAATATGGTTAAGGATGGTTATTTGAGAAAAGAAGGTGCGGCACGAAGCACAATTTATGTAAAAAATACGGAAGGGAGATAATGCATCATGGATACAGACAAAGTAATACAGGACTTAAACCGCAGATTTGCTGCATCTTTGCCGGAGTTTTATCAGCGTCGCATCATCTTCTGGTACGACGAAGATAAGGAATTTGAGGATAAGCTGGAAAAATACTAGGCCAGGGATCAGACTCCGGTCAAAGCGATACAGAAATGCACTTGTCCGTGCAAACTATATGAACCTGCAAAAAGGGATTCACGAAACAACGGAGTATCTGGAAACGTTTCTCAGAGACTGGCTTTTAAACGAGAAAAATGAACTTTATAATCGAAATCTCCATATAAGTGGACTTTTGATCGAAGAAAAAGTGGACATTGGAGATACAAAAGTGGATATTAAGAATGAAAAAGTGGATATTCAAGACAAAAAGTGGATATTAAAAGCCGCCGGCCTGCGGATTTTCTGATTTCCTACGCGGCACTCAGAAAATCCTGGCCAGCTGAGAAAGACAAGCCATCTCGAGAACGAAGTTCAAGAGATATAGCTCCCTGTAACACTGTTTGGATTTTCCTTTATTTCCTGCGGCGTCCCGCTGGCTATGATCTGTCCGCCCGCTTCGCCGCCGCCCGGTCCCATGTCGATTATATAGTCCGCATTTTTGATCACATCCAGGTCGTGTTCAATGACGACAACGGTCGCACCGTGATGAAGAAGCGCCTGAAAGACGCCCAGCAGAACCTGCACATCCAGCGGATGCAGACCGATGGAGGGCTCGTCGAAGACGAATACGGAATCCTCCTGGGTCTTTCCAATCTCGCTGGCAAGCTTGAGCCGCTGCGCCTCGCCTCCGGACAGTCCGGGCGTTTCTTCGCCAAGGGTCAGGTAGCCGAGTCCGAGCTGTTTTAGAATTTCCAGCTTCTGGCTGACGCTTTTTATATCCCTGCAAAAGTCGATGGCGGTGTTTACGTCCATATCCATCAGCTCCGGTAAGGAAATGTGCGCGTTGCTTTTATTGGGGAGCTTTACTGCGTAAGCCGCCTTACTGTAGCGGGAGCCCCGGCAGTCCGGGCAGGGAATGTTCACATCCGGCAGGAACTGTACATCAAGACTGACAACACCGGTTCCGTCGCAGCCGGGGCAACGGAGCGTCCCGGTGTTGTAGGAAAAATCACCGGCCTTGTAGCCCAGGGCTTTGGCATCCGGAGATTTTGCATAAAGCTTGCGCAGCTCGTCATGAATGCCTGCATAGGTTGCCACAGTGGAGCGGACGTTGATGCCGATGGGCGTGGCGTCCATGAGCTTGACGTGTGCAATGCCGTCGGCATCGACTGCGCGGATATGGGCAGGCAGTGCACTGCCGCTGATCTTTGCCTGTAGTGCAGGGATCAGGCTCTCCAGTACTATGGTGGTTTTGCCGGAGCCCGATACCCCGGTGACAACTGTGAGCCGTCCTTTTGGAATATCGACCTCCAGGGGCTTTACGGTATGGATCCGATCCGTGGACAGGTGAATCCTGCCGTTTGTAAAGAGCATTTCCTTTTCGATGCAGGGGCGCAGTCTGGCGTTCGCTGTGCCGGAAAGAAACGGTCCGATCTGGGAAGCAGGATCTGCTGCGATGGTGGAAATATTGCCCTGCGCAATGATGTGACCGCCTTTTGCGCCGGCCTCCGGACCCATTTCTATGAGCCAGTCGGCTTCCTTCAGAATCTGTGTATCGTGATCGACTAAAATGACGGAGTTTCCGTCCGCAACAAGATCCTGCAGTACACCGGTAAGCCCCACAATATTAGAAGGGTGCAGACCGATGGAGGGCTCATCCAGTACATAGAGGACGCCGGTGGTGCGGTTACGCACGGCGCGAGCCAGCTGCATCCGCTGCCGCTCGCCGGTGGAGAGTGTGGATGCGGATCGATCAAGGGTCAGGTAGCCGAGTCCCAAGTCCATCAGCCGCTTTGCGGTAGCTTGAAAGGCTTCACAGATATTCTGGGCCATGGGACGCATTTCTTCCGGCAGGCTTTGGGGGACGCCTTTTACCCAGACGACCAGCTCAGAGAGGGTCATAGCGCAGGCTTCATCCAGCGAAATACCCTGCAGCTTCGGCGCACGGGCAGCGGCAGACAGGCGTGTGCCATGACAATCCGGACAAATATCTTCTTTGAGAAACTTTTCTACCCGTTTCATGCCTTTTTCATCCTTGACCTTGGCAAGGGCATTTTCTACGGTGTAGATGGCATTAAAATAGGTGAAATCCAGTTCTGCAAAGTCGTTGGAGTCAGATTTTTTCGGACGGTAAAGAATGTGCTTTTTCACAGCAGGACCGTGGAATACGATCTCCTTTTCCTGTTTTGTCAGCTCCCGAAACGGAACATCCGTGCGCACCCCCATTTCCCGGCAAATGTCTGTCATCAGGGACCACATCAGGCTGTTCCAGGGGGCAACAGCTCCTTCGTTGATCGTCAGCGAGTCATCCGGCACCAGTGTATCCGGATTCACAGTGCGGACGATCCCGGTGCCGCCGCATCTCTGACAGGCTCCCTGGGAATTAAAGGACAGCTCTTCTGCAGACGGTGCATAGAAATGTGCGCTGCATTCCGGACAGACAAGCTCTTTTCCTGCGGCTACAGCCAGAGACGGAGAAAGGAAATGTCTATTAGGACAGCGGTGGCTGGCAAGACGGGAATACATCAGGCGCAGACTGTTGAGCAGCTCCGTTCCTGTGCCGAAGGTACTGCGGATACCCGGTACACCGGGGCGCTGATGCAGAGCCAGTGCAGCGGGAACATACAGGACTTCATCCACACTGGCCCTGGAGGCCTGGGTCATGCGGCGGCGCGTATAGGTGGAGAGGGCTTCGAGATAGCGCCGGGAGCCCTCAGCGTAGAGCACGCCCAATGCAAGGGATGATTTGCCGGAGCCGGACACGCCTGCAATTCCCACGATTTTTCCAAGCGGAATATCCACATCAATATTTTTCAGGTTGTGGACCTTTGCCCCACGGATCAGCATTTTATCGATCATGTTTTCCTCTCATTTCTGTTCGTTTTGATTTCTAAAGCATTTCGTTTTTGGAATCTGCTGCATGATTGCCGGAGCGTGGCAGCTCTGCAGCGATGGTGGTTCCGCTGTCTGAGCTTTCTGCAACCCGGACAGAGCCTCCGTGAAGGGCTGCAATCTCCCATACCAGCGCAAGACCAAGACCGGCACCGCCGAAGGTTCGGCTGCGGGACTTGTCTACACGGAAGAAGGGCTGAAAGATACTCTGCTGATATTCCTCCGGAATTCCCCGTCCCGTATCGGAAACAAGGATCAGAAGCTTTTCGGGCTCCTGGGTGATGCAGACCTGTACAGAACCGTCTGGACGATTGTATTTGATCGCATTCTCTGTCAGATTGAAGATCATACGATAGATCAGTGCGTCGCTGCCGGTCATAACACCGTCACCTGCAAGCTCCAGAGTGATGCCGGATTTCTCCGCCAGCGGCGTAAGGTCTGTGAAAATTTCCTCCACCATGGGAGCAAGCTGAATGGATTCGTTTCGTTCTACCTGCTGCAGATTACTCATCTCCAGCAGGGTTTTTGTCATCTGGGACAGCCGCTCCGTCTGCTCCTGCAGCAGGGAGAGGAAGTCTGCCGTCTCCGGCAGCATGTCGGGATGCTCTGCACAAAAAAGCTCCAGCTGGGCCTGCATCAGCGCCAGGGGTGTGCGCAGCTCGTGGGCAGCGTTGCCGGTAAACTGTTTCTGGGCAGAAAAGCCATTGTTTAACCGGTCCAGCATCTGATTCAGGGAGTGACCAAGCTGTCTGAATTCCGGCAGAACATTTTCGTTGATCCGGATATCTGCAAGATTGTTCAGCTGCACCTTTTCTGTCTGGGAGGCGAAGCTGCGCAGGGGCTTGAGGGCATGTCCGCTGACGAAGTAGGCAAGAATGCCGCTCAATGCCGTTACCACCGCCGTGATATACCAGTTTGTTGTGCGAAAGCGTCCCTGTGCTCCATCAATAAGGATCGTCAGCTCGCCATCGGGCGCTGCCACCTGCGGGTCAAAGCTTATGGTGTCCTCCTCGTCGAGGAGGATCCTGTCGCTACCCTGCAGTGTGTCGGCGATGGAATCCATATAATAGATGCCGGAGGAGCAGAGCAGCAGATTCATGGCGATACAGGTAATGCCGATGAGCAGAGCAGTCATCAGTGTGATGCGCCATTGCAGGGAAATTTTTTTCAATCTGTGTCACCTCCCATCAGATAGCCCTCGCCGATGCGGTTGCGAATTGGGTCATAGCCTAATGCAGCGCGCAGTTTTTTACGCAGGGCAGAGATATGCACACGGATGGAGTTGCTGAAGCTGTCCACACTGTTGTCCCAGACATGCTCCATCAGCTCCTCCTGACTTACCGGCCGTCCCTGATGTACCATTAAATATTCCAGAATACCTGTTTCCTTGCGGGTGAGGGCCAGCGTCTGTCCGTTAACGGTGGCGGTGCGGGAACGGGTATCGAAGCTCAGAGCCTTGAAGGTCAGCAGCACATCCTGCTGGGTGAACTGCCGCAGAGTCAGGCTGCGGATGCGGGCCTCCAGCTCGGCTAAATGAAAGGGCTTTGAAAGATAGTCGTTGGCTCCGGCATCCAATCCCTCCACCTTATCCTTCACTTCACTGCGGGCGGAAAGAATCAGCACAGGGGTCTTACGATCCCTTTGACGGAAGGTGCGCAGTACTGTCATGCCATCCTTACCGGGCAGATTCAAATCCAACAGAACCAGATCATACCGCTCTGTGCCAAGAAGCTCCAGTGCCTGATCTCCATCGTAGCAGTGATCCACGCTGTATGCCAGACGCCGCAGACTGCGGACGATGGTCTCGCACAGGACGCGCTCATCTTCAATGACCAAAAGGTGCATAAGAATCCTCCTATTTTAATAGCGATTGTTTTCCCATAATTATAGCAGAAGCAAATAAAGTTTGTGTTAATTTTTCATTCTTAACAGAGACTTTAACTGATTTGTGCTATGATCAGAACGTAAAAAACAGAAAGGATGATAAAAAATTGCGTTACAAGAAAAAAATCGCAGCGCAGATCGCATTGCTGATCACAGGAGCTGCAATGCTGTGCTTTGGTGCCTGGAGAGGCGAGGCAGCGACGGTACTGAGTAAAGCCATCAAATTATGTCTGGAGTGTGTGGGAATTGGATAAAAAATTTTCAGGTGTATCACAGCTTATGTCCCGTTTTCGGGGCTGGATCCAGGCAGGCGCAGCTTTATTGACCAATCTGCATCTGCCGAATTTTATCAAGGGCGGACTGTATCAGGGCAAAGGAAAAACGGTCTGCGTACCGGGGCTGAATTGCTACTCCTGTCCGGCAGCCTCCGGCGCCTGTCCCATTGGGGCATTTCAGGCAGTGGCAGGCTCCTCACGGTTTCGCTTTTCCTATTATGTAACCGGCTTTCTCATTTTGCTGGGAGTATTGCTGGGACGCTTTATTTGCGGGTTTTTATGCCCCTTCGGCTGGTTTCAGGAGCTGCTGCATAAAATTCCAACGAAAAAGCTTTCCACAAAAAAGCTGAAGCCCCTGACCTATCTGAAATACGTGGTTTTGCTGGTAATGGTGGTCTTGCTGCCGGCATTGGTTGTAAACGATGTAGGCATGGGAGATCCTTTTTTCTGCAAATACCTCTGTCCTCAGGGTGTGTTGGAGGGGGCGATCCCGCTGTCTATTGCCAATTCCGGCATCCGGGCGGCACTTGGCTCTCTTTTTACATGGAAATTCACCATTTTGATGGGAATCCTTGTACTGAGTGTACTGTTTTATCGCCCTTTTTGTAAATGGCTTTGCCCGTTGGGAGCATTTTATGCCCTGATGAACCGGGTGTCCCTTTTTCAGATGAAGGTGGACGAGAGCAAATGTGTTTCCTGCGGGAAATGCGCCAGAGCCTGCAAAATGGATGTGGATGTGACAAAAACACCCAATCATGGGGAGTGCATCCGCTGCGGGATGTGCGTTCGTGCCTGTCCTACCGGTGCGGTTTGCTTCCGCTACGGCTTTGGCGACGGGAAAGAGGCTGCAAATGAAACGACAAAGAAAACTACAAAAAAAACAAATATGGAGGAATCAAAATGAACAAAAAGAAATGGATCAAACTGGGACTGACTGTACTGCTGGCATTTTCTCTTACAGCCTGCGGCACAAAGGACAGCGGGAATGCAGATCAGAGCAACAGTGCTGTTACGACGACGGCGGAAGCAGAAAATGCCCAGGAGGCACTTTCTACGTATAAGAAGCTGATGGAGCAGGAGAACGAGATTCTTTCGGAGAATACCGATCTGTGGGAAAAGGTCTATATGGAGGCTGACAAGGGTTCAGCCATGCTGGAAAACGGAAAAAACTACGGAGATTTTCTGCTGGACACGATAGAGAATGCTAAAGATCAGTTTTCGGACGAAGAATATGAGCTGCTCAAAACCTCTGCTGAAAAGATCAGTGAGATAGAAAACAAGCTGACGGAGCTGGAGCAAAAATATCCTGAGATCGTGGAGCAATCCATGGACAGTGAAACGAGTATCCCTGGGGACAGTGCCAAGACAGGCTCCTCTGAGGATAGCAGTGTACAGAAGTTTCCTGCCTTTGAAGGCAAGGATCTGGACGGAAACCCGGTCAAGAGTGACGAGCTGTTTTCCGGGAATGCAGTAACCGTGGTGAATTTCTGGTTTACCACCTGCAGTCCCTGCGTAGGCGAGCTTGGGGAGCTGGATGCGCTGAACAAAGAGCTTGCAGAGAAAAACGGCGCACTCATCGGTGTGAACTCCTTTACGCTGGATGGGAATGAGGCAGAAATTTCCGAGGCGAAGGACGTACTGGCCAAGAAAGGCGCTACGTATCAGAATGTGTATTTTGACTCTGACAGCGAGGCGGGAAGATTTACCACCGGCATTTATGCCTATCCCACTACCTATGTAGTAGATCGGAACGGCAATATCGTCGGGGATCCCATCGTGGGCGCTATTACGGAGAAGAATCAGGCGGAAACGCTGCAAAAACTCATAGATCAGGCCATTGCTTCCGATACGGGAGAAAACGAGGAATAACAGGACTACAGGATGTGGCGTCACCCGACAAATTTTTGAAAAGTGCATTGGATTTCCTGATGTAAGATGGTACAATGTCTTCAAGGCAGAAAAATAGCACGTGCCGTGCTATGCACAGCTAAAATTTGGAGGGAAGTATGGGAAAATCAACAGTTTATTTTACGGATTTCAGGTGCCCGGTTGGTACAAGTCAGCTGGATAAGTTAAAAAAGGTCTGTCTCGCGGCAGGCATCAAAAACATTGATATGGACGGCAAGTTTGTCGCGATTAAAATGCACTTCGGCGAGCTTGGAAATCTGGCATTTCTGCGTCCGAACTATGCAAAGGCAGTGGCAGATCTGTGCAAGGCACAGGGTGGCGTTCCGTTTTTGACGGATTGCAACACCCTTTATCCCGGCAGCCGCAAAAATGCGCTGGAGCATTTGGACTGTGCAAATTTAAACGGCTTTAATACCATCACAACAGGCTGTCAGATTTTGATCGGAGACGGTCTGCGGGGTACGGACGAGGTAGAAGTACCGGTTCCGAATGCAGAGTATTGTCCTGCACCGAAGATCGGACGTGCAATTATGGATGCGGATATTTTTATCAGCCTGACGCACTTTAAGGGACATGAGGCGACCGGCTTTGGCGGTGCCATTAAAAATATCGGCATGGGCTGCGGCAGCCGTGCAGGCAAGATGGAGCAGCATACCAGCGGAAAGCCGGCCATCGATCCGGAAAAATGCCGCGGCTGCAGACGCTGTGCACATGAGTGCGGAAGCGATGCGATTACATATCCGAATGGAAAAGCGGTTATCGATTATGACAAATGTAAGGGCTGCGGACGCTGTATCGGAGCCTGCAGCTTTGACGCAGTCTACAATGAAAACAGCTGTGCAAACGAGCTGCTGGACCGGAAGATGGCAGAATATGCGATGGCTGTCTGTCAGAACCGTCCCTGCTTCCATATTTCACTGGTGCAGGATATCAGCCCCAACTGCGACTGTCATGGCGAAAATGATGCGCCGATCCTGCCGGATATCGGTATGTTTGCAAGCTTTGACCCGGTAGCACTGGATCAGGCGTGTGCGGATGCCTGCCTGCAGGCGACTCCGATCGCAAACAGCCAGCTTGGAGAACATCTGGCAAAGCCCGACTGGCATCATCATCACGATCATTTCCTGGATTCCAATCCGAATGTGGAATGGGAAGCAACGCTGGATCAGGCAGAAAAAATCGGTCTGGGCACCCGTGCATATGAACTGAAACGGGTCTGAATCGATGTGTATTACCAAAAACGGCTCCGAAAACAGGGAGCCGTTTTTGGCAGATCATCTAAAAAAGAGGAGGATAAGGGGTATGTCTTATTTTCAGGATGCGTCACCGGAATCGCTGGGGATCAGTTCCGGGGGAATTCTTCGGTTTCTGGACCGGATGGAGGAAAAGAACATCGAGCTGCACAGCTTTATGGTGGTGCGGCATGGGAAATGTGCGGCAAAGGGCTGGTGGAAGCCGTATGCACCGGAGCTTGCGCACCCGCTGTATTCCTTTGGCAAGACCCTGACGGCAACGGCAATCGGGTTTGCACGACAGGAAAAAATCCTGTCACTGGAGGAGCGGTTAGTGGATCTTTTTCCGGAGCTTCTTCCGAAGGAGCCGTCAGAAAATCTGCAGAAGGTCACCCTCTGGCATCTCCTGACCATGAGCTGCGGACATGAGACGGAAATTGATATGGAATCCCCCGACTGGATCCGGGAGTTTTTACAGCATCCGTTTTTACATGAGCCGGGAACATTTTATAAATACAATACGGCGGGCACAAACATGCTGGCGGCTGTGTTGAAGAGAAAAACAGGCTGTGATGTGACGGAATTTTTAAAGCCCCGTCTGCTGGAGCCCCTGGGCATTACTTCCCTGACCTGTTCGAAGTGTCAGGGACCGGAAGCAGTGGAAATGGCTGGCGGCGGTATGCGGATGACGACGGAGGACATGGCGCGTTTTATTTATTTTGTGTTAAACCGTGGACGCTGGGAAGGCAGGCAGCTGCTGGAAGAGGAATGGTTTGACCTTGCCTGCACCAAGCAGATCGAAACCGCAGGAGATTCTGAAGGACACGTCAAAGAATGGGCTTACGGCTACGGATTTCAGTGCTGGATGTGCAGGACACCCGGATCCTTCCGTGCGGATGGCGCCTTCGGACAGTTCGGCGTTGTGCTGCCTGATAAGGATCTGTTTGTGATCCTGACGACGGGAACCTATCAGACCCAGGACGAGCTGGATGGAATTTTTGAAGAAATCGTTCCGACCCTGACAGACAGTGCACAGGAGGCGTCGGCGGCAGCAGACGTGCTGAAAGAGCGTACCGGACAGCTGACAATCAAAGCGGGCGCTTTGTCCGAAAAAATTCACCACATTGCGATCATCGGAAGCGATTATGAGCGCTCCAGACATTTTTATGTGGATTTGCTCGGCTTTACGGTGATCCGGGAAAACCACCGGAAAGACAAAGCAGACTGCAAGATCGATCTGAAATGCGGAGAGCAGGAGATCGAGCTGTTTATCAAGCCGGATGCACCCAAGCGTCCGAGCTATCCGGAGGCACAGGGACTTCGACATCTCGCATTTTTTGTGGAGAGCGTGGAGAATACGGTTGTGCGGTTAAACAGCCTCGGAATTGTGACAGAGCCGATCCGTACCGATGAGTTTACCGGAAAACCGATGACATTTTTTGCAGATCCCGACGGACTTCCGTTGGAGATTCACGAATAAACTTTCGAAACAATACACCCTACGAATCAAAAGCTCCTGTGCAGGAATATGCACAGGAGCTTTTTGAATTGAATTTTGGTGATTTAGTTTTCCAGCTTCGAGATATCGGTTCCGAAGTATTTTTCCGACAATGCGGTCAGCTCGCCGGATTCGTCCAGCTTTGCGAGTGCGTCGTTGATGGCTGCAAGCAGCGTCTTTGTATCGTCGCCCTTGCGGACGGGGATTGCAACCTTTTCTACCTCGTCAGACAAAGCGGCAATTTTGATATTTGCATCAGGATGTGCCTTTAAGTAGTCATAATAGGTCACCTCTGTGTTGAGGGTTGCATCGATTCGGTTGGAAAGTAAAAGCTCGATGGTCTGATTCAGGTCATCGACGCCCTTTACCTCTGCACCGTATTTTTCCGCAAGGGTTGCATAGGTACTGCTGATGGTGTTTGCAGTGTGTTTTCCCTTTAAATCCTCCATGGAATGAATTTCGTCGTAGTCGCTGCGGACGATGACAGCAGTTTTATTATAGGCATAAGGTATGGAAAAATCGTATTTTTCCTGACGCTCTGGTGTAACACCTACGCCGTTTACCATGATGTCGTAGCGGCCGTCGTCCAGGCCGGCGAGCAGACCGTCCCATTCGCCCTCGACGAAGTTGACATCGACGCCGAGCTCATTTGCGATCAGCTTTGCAACCTCTACATCGTAGCCCACCAGCTCGTCGTTTTCATCGTGATAGGTCCAGGGGGCCCAGGTACCCTCCATGGCAACCGTGATGCTGCCCCGTGCCTGGATCTGGTCTAACAGGTCTTTGCCTGCTGTGTTGGAGACAGCTGATGCAGTGTTGTCAGAACCGCAGCCGGTTAAAGCAGCCGCTGCCAGCATAGAGCCGGAAAGCAGCAGTGCAATAGATTTTTTGAAAGTCATAAAAAAATAACTCCTTTCTGATATTCCTGCCAGCGGCAGCCGGACAGGTAAAGCGCCGGATTACTGCTGGTCAAAAGACTGTAAAAATGCTTTGGTACGTTCTTCTTTCGGATTTGCAAAAAACTCCTTCGAGGGTCCCTGTTCCACGATACGCCCGTTTTCCATCAGGATGACCTTGTTGGAAACATTTTTGGCAAAGCTCATTTCGTGGGTGACGACGATCATCGTCATCCCCTCGTTTGCCAGGGAACGCATGACGGAAAGGACCTCACCGGTCAGCTCCGGGTCGAGGGCAGAAGTCGGTTCATCGAAATAGATGATTTCCGGTTGGGCGGCAATGGCACGCGCGATTGCGACACGCTGCTGCTGACCGCCGGAAAGCTGTGCCGGATAAGCGTCGCTGCGGTCGGCAAGCCCGACCTTTTCCAACGCCTTCATAGCGATTTCACGTGCCTGCTCTTTGGGCATTTTGCGGCCGACAATCAGTCCCTCTGTGACGTTTTTGAGGGCGGTTTTGTTGGCGAATAAGTTATAGCTCTGGAACACGAAGGCAGTCTTTTTGCGGAGCCGGGCGATGTCCTTTTTGGAAATTTTATTCATCGCAAAGGTTTCCTGGTCAAAGACCATCGTGCCCTCGTCGGCGTGCTCCAGATAATTCAGGCAGCGCAGCAGTGTGGTTTTGCCGGAGCCGCTCGGACCGATGATGGCGATAACATCTCCCTGGTTTACGTCCAGATCGATTCCGCCTAAGACAGGAGTACTGCCAAAGGATTTATGAATATTTCGGATTTCCAGCATAGGTCAGACTCCTTTCTGTCCGTAGAAACCGAGTTTTTTCTCACCGACAGCCTGAAGCTTTGTCAGGACGGTGGAGAAGATCAGGTAGATCAGACCGACTTCGAGATACAGAAGAAGCGGCTCGTAGGTACGGGCAACGATTCGCTGGGTTACCATGAACATTTCCGTTACGGTGATGTTGGCTGCCAGAGAGGTATCCTTGACCATGGAGATCAGGGAGTTGGACAGCGGCGGAAATGCGGTACGCATTGCCTGGGGGAGCACGATGCGGAAAATGGTCTGTAAATAGGAAAGTCCTGCACAAAGACCGGCTTCCAGCTGACCCTTCGGAACGGCTTCCAGTGCCGCCCGGATGGTTTCTGCACAGTAAGCGCCTTCATTTAAAGAAAAGACGATGACTGCAGCGGGAAACGGATCCAGGACGATGCCGACTCTGGACAGACCGAAGAACACGACGAACAGCTGTACCAAAAGCGGCGTTCCACGGAAAATCCAGATATAAAAACGGGCGATCTGCTTGAGCCCCTGAATATTTGCAAACTGCACGAGGGCCGCAACCACCGCGATCACCAGCGCCAGCGAAAAGGAAATAATGGTCAGCGGGATGGTTGCCGTCAGGCCCGGGAGCAGGATTTTGGGAAAAGAGTCTAAAAATAGCTGCCATAATCGACTGCTGAGCATGATAAGTATCCTCCTTATTCTGTCTTCGGGGCATAGTTTTCCAGCGCACTTAAGATCGGACGGGAAAGTCGGTCGGAAGGCTTTTTAGGGCTGTCGCTTTTTTCAGACGAATCTTCTTCCTTCTCAATAATATCCCGGATTGCCTGCATCTGCTCGTCGAGGACAGCGCTTAAGCGTGCGCATTCGCTCAGCTGGTAGGAGGTCTGCTTCATTAACTCGGGTGACAGGTCTTTTTTATAGCGGAGCTGGTGTTCGAGATTTGCCCAGAACTCCATGGCAATCGTGCGCAGCTGTACCTCCGCTTTCATGATTTTTTTCTCATTCTGTAAAAAGATCGGCACCTCGATAATCAGATGCAGACTGCGATAGCCGTTTTTCTTCGGATTTTTGATGTAATCCTTGCGCTCGATCAGCGTGATATCGTCCTGCTGCAGCAGGCAGTCGGCGAGCATGTAAATATCGTCCACAAAGGAGCAGACGACACGGATGCCTGCGATGTCGAAGATGTTGTTTTCAATTGCCTCGAGGGTAAAGGGCAGCTTTTTTCGAAGCATTTTGTCCAGAATGCTGTCGGGGGACTTTAAGCGGCTCTGGATGCTGTCGATGGGGTTGCGGTCGTGCTGGAGGGAAAAGCGTTCGTTTAATACGCGGAATTTCGTTTCAATCTCCATAATCGCGCAGCGATAGCAGGACATCAGATCCCGCGTGGAGCTGGAAAGCTCCTGAAACGCGCGGATCGAGTGGTCAGCAAGGGCGTTGCGCATTCTTTCCTGAAGGTTCTGGAAAGGGTCTTTTTTGGTATCCATTGGTTGAAAATTCCTTTCTTAACGGTGGTGGCGGTATCAGATCTCTCCGATCAGGTAGTCCTGTCTGCCGTCGCGCAGGAACACGGGGAGCGTATCCATCGGCGCATCCGCCATGATCCACTGACCGCCCTCATAAACTATTCCGGTGCTGGCATCTGTCCAGGATGCGCCGGCAGGAAGATAAACCTGTCTGTCTACTGCATGCTCATGGCAGATCGGTGCGACTAAAAGATCAGATCCAAACAGGTAGGAATCCTTGATGTCCCAGCAGATTGGATCGGACGGGAATTCATAAAACAGAGCACGGAGCACCGGATGACCGTTTTCGTGTGCCTGCTGCATGAGGCTTCTCGTATAGTCTCGCATCAGCTCACGGACATGGATGAATTTTGTCATGATCTGATAGGCCTCTTCGCCATAGCTCCATACCTCGTTATCGGTTCCGGTTCCCTCGCGAAGCTCGCCCGCCTTGTTATAAATTGGGGTATAGGGCTGGCGGCTGCCATGCAGACGCATAACAGGACAGAAGGTACCGAACTGGAACCAGCGGATCAGCAGTTCTTTAAAATCGGGATCTGCAGCAACGCCGTTATGGAAACCGCCGATATCGGTTGTCCACCACGGAATGCCGGAAAGTCCCATATGGATTCCGGCACAGATCTGCTTACGGAAGTCCTCATAAGTTGACATAATATCTCCGGACCAGACCAGAGCACCGTAACGCTGGCTGCCTGCCCATGCGCAGCGGATCAGATTGACGATGTCGTCCTGACCGTTTTCCTTTTGCCCCTCGTAGAAAAGCCGCGCGTATTCTCTGGGATAGATATTGCCGGTTTCCAGTACCGTACCGGAATAGTAACGGTAGTTTTCAAAATCGTAGGACGTATACTCCGGCTCTGCAACGTCCAGCCAGAATGTGCGAATGCCGAGGTCCGCGTAGTTTTGTTTGCATTTTTCCCAGACATAGCGGCGAGTTTTGGGATTAGTTGCGTCCATAAAGGCATTATTGCCGTGGAAGATCATCTGGACATCGACGCCGGAGTTGGATTTTACCAGCATATTCTGCTGCTTCATCTCTTCGTAGTTTTCACTGCGAAAATCTACGGCAGGCCAGATAGAAACCATGGTTTCTACGCCAAGCTCCTGCAGCTCCTTTATCATGGCAGCAGGATCCGGGAAGAATTCTTCATCGAAACGCCAGTCACCGCAGTAGGGCCAGTGATAGAAGTCAATCACGATGACGTCCAGGGGGATATTCCGTTTCTTGTATTCACGGGCAATGGAAAGCACCTGCTCCTGATTATAGTAGCGCAGCTTGCACTGCCAGAAGCCAAGACCGTATTCGGGCATCATGGGAGATTTTCCGGTTGCGTTGGCATAAGCTTCTTCTATTTCAGCAGGAGTGTCGCCTGCAGTGATCCAGTAGTCCAGCTGTTTACAGGAGCGGGCAGTCCACTGTGTCGTATTCGTGCCGAAATGGACATCTCCCACAGCGGCATTATTCCATAAGAAGCCATAACCGAGACTGGAAACGTAAAAGGGGATGCTCGCCTGTGAGTTGCGGTGGGCAAGCTCCAGATTACAGCCTTTTAAATTGAGGGTTTCCTGCTGATACTGTCCCATACCGTAGATTTTTTCTGATGGGTTGGAGACAAAGGATGCGGTCAGAAAAAAAGAGTCACCGGGCAGGGACTGAAAGCGACGTGCCTTTAAAAACAGGGCACCGCCGTTTGGAATTTCCTGCAGCAGAAGCTCGCCCTTTTGATTATAATAGGAAATCTGCAGTTCATCGCCCCAGTCCTGCAGGGAAAGCACAGCGTGGATTTTGCCGTTGGTAATTACAGCCTGACGTTCCCCGAGTTCGATAACAGGATCACTTTTTGCCGGAGAAAGAAGTGCCGGACTGTTGTCTGAAAGCTCGTTAAACAATGCCGCCCGCGTGCGCAGGCTGTCTTCTCCCCAGGGGGAAACCATGACGGTTTCTCCGTTTAAGCGAAAGAGCAGACTGTCATTTTGACGTTCAAAATACTGCATTTTGTAACCTCCTTGGTGTTTCGTTTGGTACCTCCTTTTAGCATACTACGATATTGAAAAAACTGCAAAATATCTTTGACAAAATAGGGGAATAATGCTATGATAGCTCCAGAATCAATTTGAGCTTAGAACTGACTGTACTGAAAAGTCGTCCTTTTCTTTATGGTGGCTTGCGGACAGTCTTTTTTTACGGATAGATTTCGTAAGTCAGCGCGCAGCGGCGTCTCCAATTGATCCAAATTATTCAGGAGGTACTTGAAAATGAACACAGGTGTAGTTAAGTGGTTTAATTCCAGCAAAGGCTATGGCTTCATCACCAACGATGCAAACGGCGAGGACGTATTCGTACACTTCTCCGCTATCCAGGTAGATGGCTTCAAGACTCTGGAAGAAGGCCAGAAGGTAACTTTCGATGTAGAAAGCGATCCTAAGGATTCCAGAAAGCTGAGAGCGGTTAACGTTCACATCGCATAAGGATGACTAAAAGAGCCCCGCATATGCGGGGCTTTTTTTAGCAATGGAGATATCTACGCAGCGCGAAATCTTACAGAAAGGAATCGGAAGTTGGGCACAAAAAAGGTAACAGTCGGTATTCTGGCACATGTGGATGCCGGAAAGACCACACTGGCAGAAGCAATTTTATATCGGACCGGTATGCTGCGGCGGCTGGGCAGAGTAGACCATCAGGATGCCTTTCTGGATACGGACGCGATGGAGCGGGCCCGGGGTATTACGATTTTTTCAAAACAGGCGAAGCTTGTACTGGGCGATTTTGACGTGACGCTTCTGGATACGCCCGGACATGTGGATTTTTCTGCAGAGATGGAGCGGACCCTGCAGGTGCTGGATTATGCGGTGCTGGTCATCAGCGGCGCGGACGGGGTGCAGGGACATGTGGAGACACTCTGGCGGCTGCTTTCCCGTTATCAGATCCCCACCGTTTTGTTTATCAACAAGATGGATCAGGAAGGGACAGATGAGGCAGAACTTCTTTTGCAGCTGCAAAAACAGCTGAACGAGCACTGTATCAAAGTGTGCAGTATGCCGCAGCCGCCAGACAACGCAGATATAGCATCCGGCATCAGGACATTGGGCACAGGTACAGACGCAGTGTCCGCCATGCGCACAAACGCTTCGGACAGCCCGCTGCCATGTGCAGCACCGATTCCTGTCCCGGATTTCTGGGAAAATGTCGCCATGTGTCAGGAAGACCTTTTGGAACGCTATCTCGATGGCGATACGCTGACCTGGGAGGATGCAGCACTTCTGGTAAAGGAAAGAAAGCTATTTCCGTGTTTTTTTGGATCGGCACTAAAAGTCTGTGGCGTGGATGCGCTATTGTCCGGGCTGTCGAAGCTGATGAAAGAGCCGGAATACACAGAGGAGTTTGGGGCACGTGTTTTTAAGATCACGAGGGATGAAACCGGAAAGCGTCTGACGCATATGAAGCTGACCGGAGGAAGTCTTTTTACGCGGCAGAGCCTGAGGGGACAAACTGCTGATGGACAGGAATGGGAAGAAAAAGCCGACCAGATCCGGATTTATAACGGAAGTGGCTATGAACAGGTACAGCAGGCGGCCGCAGGAGAAATCTGCAGCGTGACAGGACTGTCAAAAACCTATGCAGGAGAAGGGCTTGGGGCGCAAACGGAACCGGTGCTGCCGCTGCTGGAGCCGGTATTAACCTATCAGATCGAGCTGCCGCCGGACTGCGATGCACATACGATGCTCAGAAATCTTCGGCAGTTAGAGGAAGAGGAACCGGAGCTTTCGATTGTCTGGGAGGAAGCTTCCTCTGAGATCTGCGCGCAGGTCATGGGCGAAGTGCAGATGGAAATCCTGAAAAACCAGATCAGAGAGCGCTTCGGCGTGCCGGTTTCCTTCGGACAGGGCAGCATTGTATACCGGGAAACCATTGCAGCGCCCGTCGAGGGCGTCGGACATTTCGAGCCCCTTCGGCACTATGCGGAGGTTCATCTTTTGCTGGAACCCCTGGAACGCGGCATGGGACTGCAGTTTGCGTCAGCTGTCAGCGAAGATGTGCTGGACCGTAACTGGCAGAGGCTGGTGCTGACCCATCTGGAAGAAAAGCGCCATAAAGGCGTTTTATGCGGCACAGAGATCACGGATATGAAGATCACACTGGTAAATGGCAGGGCGCATATCAAGCACACCGAGGGCGGCGATTTTCGTCAGGCGACCTATCGGGCACTCCGACAGGGACTGATGCGAGCACAAAACGTACTTTTAGAGCCTGTTTACAGCTTTCGACTGGAGATTCCACAGGAGCAGATCGGACGGGCAATGACGGATATTCAGCGGATGAACGGTACCTTTGAGCCGCCGCAGACGGAAGGGGAATTTGCGATTCTGTGCGGAAGCGCGCCGGTTGCATGTATGCGGGGCTATCAGCAGGAGGTTACCTCCTACAGCAGAGGCCGTGGAAAGCTGTTCTGTACGCTGCAGGGCTATGCTGCGTGCCATAACGCAGAGGAAGTGATGGCGGCAGCCGGCTATGATCCGGAAGCAGACCTGGAAAATCCTCCTTCCTCCGTTTTTTGTGCACACGGAGCCGGATTTGTGGTATCATGGGATCAGGTAGAGGATTATATGCACCTCGAAGCGGTTGCGCTGCCGTCTGAAAAAGGCAGTGCAGACGAAAAAGAAGCGACCGGGATATCCCAGAGCAGCCACGCAGAATATTTTGTCCGGGAAAGAAAAGAGACGCCGGAAACCTTTGTCAGCGAAGAAGAGCTGGAAGAAATTTTCAAGCGCACCTATTATCAGAACAGCGAGCCGAAGAGCAAAAAGGGCTATCAGAAGCGCTACAGGGAAGAAGCACCCCCACGACGCCTGATGGAACGCTCCCGTGCGGCAGAGGCGGATCGGAGCAAGCCGCGGGAATGCTATCTTTTGGTTGACGGCTATAATATCATTTTTTCCTGGGAAATGCTGCGCGAGCTTTCGAAGGTTAATATCGAAAGCGCCAGGAACCTCCTGATGGATGTTCTGTGCGATTACCAGGGCTTTAACGGCTGCACGCTGATCCTCGTCTTCGACGCTTACCGTGTGGAAGGCGGGCAGGAACGCGTTTTCAATTATCATAATATTCACGTCGTCTTTACGAAGGAAGCGGAGACGGCTGACCAATATATCGAAAAAACCGTCCATAAAATCGGGAAAAAAGCCGATGTGACGGTAGCGACCTCCGATGCGCTGGAGCAGGTCATCATTTACGGACAGGGCGCGCGCAGGATGGCGGCGCGGGAGCTTTTGGAGGAAGTCGAGCTGACCCGCGAAAAGGTGCTGGAACGGATTGAAAAAAGACCGGGCAGCACACAGAAACAACTTACGGAAAACAACCATAATTACCTGTTTGACCATTTGCCGGAGGAGTTGGTCTCTTATATGGAAGAGGTCAGGCTGGGCAAACGGGAATTATAGGGAGTTTATAAAAAAGGGAAAAAGGAAAGGGAAACAAGAAAGGGGAAACACAATGGACATGTTTTTCACACAGCGAAAGCTGGAAGGAAGAATCCGGGAGCTGGGAGAATACCGTTACCGGGACGTCAGAAATTTTGAATCGTTTCTGGCAAAAGAAGACAAAAGCGGCCTGGTAAATCCGGATGTGCCGACAGATTTTACCGGCTGGGACAGGATCTGTACCGGCTCTGACTGGAAGGGCAGGGATTTATATCTCTGGCTGCATGGGGAGATGAAGGTGCCGGCAGAATGGGAAGGAAAGCGCGCGGTAGGTGTGTTTGACTTCGGTATGACAGGCGGCGGCAACAACACCGGGTTTGAATCACTGCTGTTTGTAAACGGCGAACAGTATCAGGCGGTTGATGCCAATCATAAGGAAGTATTTTTCAGACCTGAGATCTGTGGAAATGAGGTTAGCCTGACCTTCCGTCTCTGGTCCGGTCTGGAAGGCGGCGGACTGCCCAGAGAGATGGAGCATCGCTTAAAGAGCGCATTTTTAGGCTATCTGGATGAAAAGACAGACGACCTGTATTATCTTGGTCTGATGGTCTGGAAGACGATTGAAGAGCTTTCCGAGAACGATCCGGTTCGTCATAACCTGCAGGCAGCCCTTGACCGTGCATTTTTAAAGATTGACTGGTCCTATCCGGGCAGCGATGACTTCTATGCATCTGTTGCGGAAGCAGACGACTGCTTAAACGCAGCGATTGACGCGATGGACAAGCACTCCGATATCCATGTATACACAGTTGGACATACCCATATTGATACTGCATGGCTCTGGAGACTCAAAAACACCAGAGAAAAGTGCGGCAGATCCTTTACAACTGTCATGCGCCTGATGGAGATGTTCCCGGAATATGATTTTCTGCAGACACAGCCCCAGCTCTATGAGTGGGTAAAGGAAGATTATCCGGAGCTGTACAGCCAGATCAGGGACCGCGTGGCAGAGGGCCGCTGGGAAGCAGACGGCGCAATGTGGGTTGAGGCAGACTGCAACCTGACAAGCGGTGAGTCTCTGACCCGTCAGATCTTAATCGGCAGCAAATTCATTAAGGATGAATTCGGCAAGGAAGTGGAATTTCTGTGGCTGCCTGATGTATTCGGCTATTCCTGGGCACTCCCCCAGATCCTGAAAAAAGCCGGCATCGACATGTTTATGACGACAAAAATCAGCTGGAACCAGTACAACCGTATGCCGCATGATACGTTTTACTGGAAAGGCATCGACGGCAGCAAGGTGCTGACCCACTTTATTACGACGCCGGAGCCCGGGAGAGAAAGAGACAGCTGGTTCTATACCTATAACGGACTGATTGAGCCCCGTACCGTCAAGGGTATCTGGGACGGATACAGCGAAAAGGAAATGAATCATGACCTGCTGCTTTCCTATGGTTACGGAGATGGCGGCGGCGGTGTCAACCGTGATATGCTGGAGCAGCGCCGCAGACTGGATAAGATTCCGGGACTGCCCCATGTGGAGACGACTACCGCAGGCAAATATTTCCGTAAGCTGAAGGAAACGGTTGCAAAGACAGACCGCTATGTCAATACCTGGGATGGCGAGCTGTATCTGGAATATCACCGCGGTACCTATACTAGCCATGCGCATAACAAACGCATGAACCGTAAGATGGAGCTGTTATATCGTGAGGCAGAGTATTTTACCGTACTGCGTGCATTGCTTGGTAATGATCTGTCCCTGGCGGAGCAGGAAAAGCTGACAGCCGGCTGGAAACATATCCTGACCAACCAGTTCCATGACATTATCCCCGGCTCCTCGATCTTCGAAGTATATGAGGATTCCAAAAAAGATTACGAATGGATCGCAGCGCAGGGCGAGGAGGTGGAAGCAGGCTTCCTTGCAGACGCCGTAACAGAAGAAGCCTCTGTTTATACCGTTTTTAACAGCAACAGCTTTGTAAGAAAAGGCGGCTCGGTTCTGTTGCTCGGTGCTGCAGGAAACAGCGCTTATTTGGAGGACGGCACGGCATTAAAGAGTCAGGAAACAGAAGGCGGACTTCTTGTGGAAATCCCGGAGGTTCCTGCAATGGGCACCGCTACGGTTGTCCTGAAAAAAGCACCTGCTGAAGAGAATACGGCATTTACCGTAGACGGACACAAGGTTGAAACTCCGTTTTATCTGGTTGAGTTTAATGAAGCCGGTCAGATTTCCAGATTGTATGATAAAGAAAATGACCGTGAGGTGCTTGCACCCGGACAGTGCGGCAACGTTCTGCAGGTATTTGAAGATAAGCCGATGGGCAATGACGCATGGGATATCGAGATCTACTATCAGGAAAAGATGCGTGTCATTGACGGACTGACCTGTTTTGAAGTCAAAGAGTGCGGATCGGTTCGTCTGGTGCTTCACATGGGATGGAAGTATATGAATTCCACCATTGACCAGGATGTTATCCTGTATGCAGATGACCGCAGAATTGATTTCGTGACGGATGCAGACTGCCATGAGCGCCATCAGCTGTTGAAGGCTGCATTCCCGGTTGACATCCGCACCACTTACGGAACGTTCGATGTACAGTATGGTAATGTACGTCGTTCTAATAACTGGAATACAAGCTGGGATCAGGCGAAGTTCGAGAGCGTTGCACATCGTTTCGCAGATCTTTCCGAATACGGCTATGGCGTCAGCCTGTTAAATGACTGTAAGTACGGTCATGATGTAAAGGATAATGTACTGCGCATCACTCTGATCAAGACAGCAACCTATCCGGATCACAGCCAGGATCAGGGCGAGCATCACTTCACTTATGCGCTGCTGCCTCATACCGGAGACTTTATTGCAGGCCGCACCGTACAGGAAGCGAGCGATTTGAACTGGCCGATGCACAGCGTTGCAGGCAGCGTAAAACTTCCGTTTGCAGGTTCTTTTGTGGGCTTTGACAAAGAGTGCGTTGAGCTGGATGCTGTCAAGAAGACAGAGGATGGAAAGTATATTGCAGTCCGGTTCCACGACTTTACCGGCGGCACGAACAAGCTGACCGTAACGCCCGGTTTCGCGTGGAAGCGCTACTGCGAATGCGACTTAAGAGAGCGTCCGCAGGGCGACTTTAAAGAAAACGGTACGATTCAGATGACCGTAAAGCCTTATGAAATCGTGACGCTGCTGTTTGAAGTATAAAAATGTGAGTTCTGAAATTTTACGGATTTATATAAAATTCGGTACTTGTTTTTTCAGGTGGCTCTGATAAAATCACATACAGAAATGCCCGGTGCTTTACAGGAAACTTGGCACCGGGCTTTCTTATCGTATAGGAAACTTCGTTTCCATACGATAAGAAATGCTCTACGAGGATGCGCACTACAGCGTAAGGTTCCACAGAGAAACCGACAGAAAGGTGTACACTCATGTTGACGAAAATTTTGGACAAAAAACTTGGAAGCTCGATTTTTACAGGACGTCAGATCATTTCGATGCTGATGCCGCTGATCATGGATTCGTTTTTCGTTTTCGGTATCGGTGTACTGACAACTGCGATGATCAGCTCATCCAGTCAGGAGTCGGTAGCGGCCATCAGCCTAGTCGGGCCGCTCTATATGATGGTATATGCCATCAACAATGCCATTTCTGCCGGCGGTACCGTTGTAGTCGCAATGTTTAAGGGAAAAGGGGAAACCGAACGGGTAAAAGAGGCAGCAGGTCAGCTGATCGTGGGACTGCCCCTTTCTTCCCTTGCTGCATGTATCCTTCTCGTGCTCTGTGCAGATCCGCTGATCCGTTTCCTGTTTCATGGAATGGAGGAAACGATTCTCGTAAAGGCAGAGCATTATCTGATCGGAGTTGCGATCTCGGCGGTATTTTTATCTGTCTACATGAGCGGATTTGCGGTATTCCGTGGACTGGGAGAGACGAAAAAATGTCTGCATCTGTCGATTTTGATTAATGTCCTGCATTTTGTGGCAAGCTTTGTATTTATCAATATCTTGAAGCTGGATATCATGGGAAGCGCACTTTCTTTGAACCTGGCGCGTCTGGTAGGCGGCATGGCTGCAGTCCTGATGCTGATATCCAAAAAAAGTTCGATTGAGATCCGTCCGAGGCACGTTTTTCGAATCGACTGGCGTATTCAGAAAGAAATCTTTCGGATCGGCATCCCCTGTGGAATGGAGCAGCTGTTTATGAACGGAGGCGCGATGCTGGTTCAGGTTTACATTGCAAAACTGGGAACGGCGAGCGTTGCGGCAAATGCCGTGTCCAACTCGATCTTTTCTGTTTTGTATGCGGCACCGTCCGCAGTTGCGACGCTGGCTGTGACGATAGTTGGTCAGTGTATCGGTGCAGGAGAGAAAAAGCTGGCGCGCCGTTACGGCAGATCCATGGTTTGGCTGTGTACTGTTCTGGTGTTATTGTCACTGGCGATCGGAATGCCGTGTATTCCGATTCTGTTAAAGCTTTATCAGGCGCAGGCAGAAACGGTTCCGATGATTTACCGGGTACTGATCATTGCGGCAGTCTGCATGCCGTTTTTCTGGGGGGCATCCAGTGTGCTTCCTTCTGTCATGCGTTCGGCCGGTGATGCGTCCTACGCGTCCTACTTTTCTCTTGTTACGATGTGGGTGGTTCGTGTCGGACTGGGCTACCTGATGGCGATCCCGATGGGACTGGGTCTGGAGGGCGTCTGGATAGCGATGTGTGCCGAATGGGCGGTCAAAACAGTTGCCTTTGGTCTGCGCTTTCGCGGAGAGAAATGGCTTGCTCATTCCGACCGGATGGATAAGATGTGATGCAACAGGGGGATTTAAATGCTGGGAGATAAAACTGCTTTTCTAAACCAATATGCCATTCCGGAAAAGATGTATGAAGAAGCCGGTATGAGCTGGGCGGATCTGGAAGCGATTGCGGAGGACTATGCCTATCGCGTGGACGGCTTTTACATGATTCGGGATATGTTTTTAAAAGAACTGATCGAGAATAAAGAAGACGAGACCGGTTTGCATTCCTATCGTACCAGAATAAAGACACCGGGGCATCTGGTAGAAAAAATTATCCGCAGACGGGTTGAAAATTATCGGAAATATAAAGAACTGACGAAGGAGAATTATCTGAAATTTGTCACAGACATCATCGGGTTCCGTGGACTTTTGCTGTACCGGGAGGACTGGGTGGTGTTCCATAAATATCTGCTGAAGCATTTTGAAAATCATGCCTCATGGTATGTGCATGACTGTCTGAAGGATTTTGACGAAAGCCGCGACCGCTATATGGTGGAAGCACCCAAGGTACATATGCGCCCGGGGGATTTTGCGGACATTTATGCAGACTGGATCGCCAGCGATGATATTTATGATCAGAAATATTACCGTTCCGTGCACTATATTCTCAAATACCGCGGCATGTACCTGGAGGTGCAGGTCAGGACGCTGTTTGAGGAGGGCTGGGGAGAAATCGATCATCACATTCTTTACCCCTATAAAAAACAGAATCCGATGTTGACGGAATTTTCGGAGCTGTTGAACCGTCTTGCCGGAATGGGGGACGAAATGGCTTCCTTTTACAGACGTTTGCAAGATGTTCCGGGGGATGCCTTTCTGGACAAAAAGAGCATGGTGGATGTCCGGCGGGAATATGAGACACATGAAACTCAGGTCGGGCGCATAGAACTGGAAAAAATCGAGACCGTTCAGGATGCGATCGATTCCATTCTGGCGGAATAAGGAGGCTGCATGGAGGACAGTTTATTCTGGGGAATTCCCCGGAGCGCGTATGAAAGCGCGGATCGAATGCTGACACTTGCGAAAAAGAGCAGAATCCGCCAGCATCTGCTGGGAGATACGTCCCGGATCCGGCATGGCTCGATCGAGGATCAGAGCGTGGATGAATACTGCAATTTTTTACAGACAAAGCTTTGCTGTGAGATTCTGAAACTGGAGGGAGCAGACATGTCTGCTCAGGATGAGACAGCACCGGATGGATTGGCTGCAGAACAGGAAGAGAAAACAACGTCTGCCGCCTGCTGCAGGGAAGAACAGAAAGGGGGAGATGCCGGATGGACAGCGGATTGAACCATATCGAGAGCATGTATTTGAGCTATAGCGGACTGTTGGAGGAATTTTCGGAGGATATCATCCGCAGCAGGTACGCTTTTTTATACAAGGAATGTATGGAATTTTTGAAAAGTCAGAATCTGGAGTCAGAGGTGCGGCTGGATGAAGTACTGCTGATGCATGCAGTGCTGGATTATTTTTCGGATGTGTCGAGACTGAAAAAATTCCACCATATCCATCATATCAACGAAACAAAGGTGATCGCATACGAGACATTCTGGCTGCTGCGCAGAAAACCACTGCAGGTAGTGACACAGCGGCAGGATGATTTTCTGGCATTTATCAATGAAAAATTCGTTTTCTCCAGACTTGCGGCATTTTTGGTTGGAAACCGCAAAGACCAGGTGCTGCGGGAGCAGGATAAAAAGGCGTTTATGAACTATCTGGATACACTCTACTATTTTTTGAAATACCGACAGTACGATCCGAAAATGCTGGAGCTGATGCTTCTGGGCTTTCGCGCCGGGGAGATCTGGGGACGGCAGTGAAACAGCCGCGGCAGGAAAAGGAGGGATTTTTTTGAAACTAAATTACAAAAGAACATTTCTGGTAGGACTTGCCTTTCTGTCCATTTGTGCGTTCTGGCAGATGTATGACAACATCGTCCCGCTGATTTTGCAGGGAACGTTTCACTTAAATGAGACGCTCACTGGAGCAATTATGGCGGCAGATAATGTACTTGCGGTATTTTTACTTCCGCTGCTGGGCTCATTGTCCGATAAAGCGGATACCAGATGGGGAAAACGGACGCCGTTTATTGTGGTTGGGACGGTACTCGCAGTTGTTTTGATGATGCTGCTTCCGCATGCGGATAAAACAGGAAATTTTGTGCTGTTTGTCATCAGCCTGTTTTTCCTGCTGATTGCGATGGGATTGTACCGGTCGCCTGCAGTAGCGCTGATGCCTGACCTGACACCGAAGCCGCTGCGCAGTCAGGCAAACGCGATCATTAACCTGATGGGTGCAGTCGGAGGTATTTATACCCTGATTTTGATCAGTCTGCTGTTAAAGGGCGGAGACAAACCGGATTATACGCCGGTTTTTCTGGGCGTAGCACTTCTGATGGTGGTTGCTGTTGTACTTCTTGTTTTGACAGTGCGGGAAAAGAAGCTTGCGCAGGAGGTTGCGAAAGCAAATCTGGAAGAAGAAACAGAGGAAGAACAAAAGGCGGACAAGACAGGGGAGCTTACTCCGGGAGTAAAGCGTAGCTTGACGATGATTCTGATCTCGATCTTTTTGTGGTTTACCGCATACAATGCAGTGACGACAGCATTTTCCCGCTATGCCCGTACCGTATGGGGCATGGAGGGCGACGGCTTTGCCAACTGCCTGATGGTAGCAACCGTAGCGGCGATTATCAGCTATATCCCCATCGGCATGATTTCCGCGAAGGCGGGCAGGAAAAAGACGATCATGGGCGGTCTGGTGCTGATGCTGATCAGCTTTTTTGCGGCGATTTTCTTCACGGAATATCACGCAGTTATCAATCTTGGCTTTGCCCTGATCGGAATGGGCTGGGCAGCAGTGAGTGTAAACTCCCTGCCGATGGTTGTGGAGATGTGTTCGAGTGAAGATGTCGGAAAATATACGGGGCTTTATTATACCTTTTCCATGTCGGCACAGATTGTGACCCCGATTCTGTCCGGCGCGTTTTTACAGTATGTTTCCTATCGGACGTTATTTCCGTATGCCTGTGTCTTTACGGTTGCGGCGATGATTACCATGAGCATGGTGTACCACGGCGATAATAAACCGGAACGCAAAAAAAATCTGCTGGAAAATTTTGACGTAGAGGATTAAAATACTTTCATAGTTCAGAATTGCGAAAACGACAATGAAACGGAAAGATGACTGGATCAAAGGAGAGGCATATCGATGAAAAAATGGATACCGGCGGCAGCGACCGCTGCAGGTGCTTATTTAATTGCAATCGCTCCGAGACTTTGTGAACGGCCGGAGCGTATGCCGAAGGTGTATTACGCGCATCGCGGTCTGTATGATAATATTTCAGACGCGCCTGAAAATTCCCTTGCAGCCTTCCAAAAAGCGGTGGATGCAGGCTATGGCATTGAGCTGGATGTGCAGATGACTGCAGATGGAAAGGTTGTCGTTGTACATGATTTTAACCTCAAGCGGATCAGTGGTGTGGACAAGGAGATCGACCAGTGCACCTATGAAGAACTGCAGGATTATCCGATCTATGGAAGCGACCAGAGGGTGCCGCTGTTTGAGGATGTTTTAAAGGCAGTGGACGGAAAGGTACCGCTGATCGTTGAGCTGAAATATAAAGAGGGCAGCAAGATCTGTGAAAAAGCCCAGGAGATTTTAAACAGCTATACCGGAATTTACTGTATTGAATCCTTCCATCCGCAGGTACTGGTCTGGTATCGGAAAAACTATCCCCATATCTGCCGCGGACAGCTTTCCATGAACTTTGAGCGGGACGATAATACAAAGGGTGCGCAGTATTTCGCACTGCGTCATCTGTTGACCAATTTTCTTACAAAGCCGGATTTCATTGCTTATGATTGCCGTGCAATGCATGCAGTATCCAAAAACATCTGCCGGAACTTGTTTGGCTGTCCGTCCGTTGCATGGACAGTAAAATGTCAGGCACAGCTGGATGCCTGCAGCAGATCCTTCGATTACTTTATTTTTGAGGGATTTGCACCGAAGCAGTGAGGCAGGATGGTGTGCGCGCGTCGGAAGTGATTTTAGTATTAGAAATAAAAACAGAGGCGGGATTCCGAAAGAGTTCCGTCTCTTTCCTGTCGTATAGGAAACTTCGTTTCCATACGATAAAAATGCTCCGCGAGGATGCGTACTCGGCGCAAGGGTAGATGGTTGCCGAGGCAACCGCGCCTCGGCGCGAGAATGTGCCAAGGCACATTCTTTTTAAAAGGATGCTTGAAAAGACATGCCAAAAAAGCAGGGAAATATGCAAAATATTTTCAAAAATGGAGGAAATCATGCATAATCAATTGACGGAAAGCGATATCAAAAAGATGCAGGAGGAAATCGAATACCGAAAGCTCGTTGTCCGCAAGGAAGCGCTGGAGGATGTAAAAGAAGCGCGGGCCCAGGGCGACCTTTCGGAGAATTTCGAATATTATGCTGCAAAGAAATTCAAGAACAAAAATGAAGGCAGGATTCGTTTCCTGGAGCGGATGATCAAAACGGCAGAGGTTGTTTCGGATGAATCCGCAGCGGACGAGGTCGGCATGAATAATAAGGTAGAGGTCTGGTTTGAAGAGGATGACGAGACAGAAACCTACAAAATTGTGACGACAATGCGCCAGGATTCCTTAAAAGGACTGATTTCCGGCGAGTCTCCGCTGGGGAAGGCTCTGCTGGGGCACAAGGTTGGTGACAGAGTTTTTGTGGAAATCGGCGCTGGAGACGGCTACTATGTCGTGATCCGTTCGATCGACAAGTCGGCAGGGGATGACGATGAGCTGAGAAGCTTTTAAACGATAGAATGCGCGCTTTGCGAGCATTCTATTGTCATGAAAAAGAGCCTGCGCAAGAGACAGCGAGGATCGCATGGAGACGGAAAAATCTATGAAAATCATGGTGACAGGCGCAGGCGGCTTTGTAGGAAGCCGTCTGGTAGCCTATTATGGGAAAAAATACGACGTGTGGGGCGTAACCCACAAAGACCTGGATTTGACGGATGAGGCAGCGGTATTCAAAACAGTGGAAAAATACCGCCCGGATGTGCTGCTTCACTGTGCAGCGGTTTCGGACGTGGCAGAATGCAGTAAAAAACCGGAGCTGTCTCATGCCGTCAATGTGCTGGGAACGGAGTACCTTGCGAAAGCCTGCGGAAAAACAGGAACAAAGCTCGTAATGTGCAGCTCGGATCAGGTTTATTTCAGAAAACGGGGAGAGCAGGAGAGTCTGGACGCATATCTGGAGCCCCACTGGGAGGATTGCATCGAAACGCCGGAGCCACTTTACGGGAAACAAAAGCTGCAGGGTGAGGAGCTCTGCTTAAAATACCAGCCGGAGAGCGTAGTGCTTCGGCTTTCGTGGATGTATGACAGCCTGACAGAGGACGAGCTGGCAAAAGGCAGACGCAACCTTGCAACGATGCTTCGGGAAATGCTCGACCAAAAGCAGTCCCGGAAATTTTCGGATACGGACCACCGTGGTGTGACGGACGTAACCCTTGTCGTAAAGAACATGGAAGCAGCGTGGAAACTGCCGGGCGGCATTTACAATTATGGAAGCAGCAACGATACAAACATGTATGAAACGGTGCGCCGCGTGATGGCGTCCTTTGGGCAGGAAGCCCTTGCAGAAAAAGCGACAGGCGGTAATGTCCGCAACCTGATGATGCGTACAGACAAGCTGGCGCGGCACGGAATTTTCTTTCCGGATACGGCAGCAGGGCTGGAAGCATTTCTACGGAAAGGCGGAGCATTATGAATGAAATGATACGCGACAGACGTTCGATAGGATGGAACAAAAAACACCCTCGGAGCTGGCACTCCGGGGGCGTTTCTTTGTCCACCTGGACATCATTGCATTTCTATATCTAATTGTAATGCTCAGAAGGTAAAAAATCAATCCTCCGCCGACGTTTTCTGTCTGCTCTTTTGCAACAGCTCGATGACTGCAGATGACAGCGTAACTGTCAGCAGGGAAAAGAAGATGTTGCGCAGCGGAATGTAGGAAATCGAGAGCATCAGTACAACGAAATCCGTAAAAAAGTAGGCGCGGGAAATTTTCCAGCCGGTCATCTGATGGAGGATGAGCGCCAGTGCGTCATCTCCGCCGGAAGCGCCGCCTCTGCGGACGATTAAGCCTGCGCCGATGCCAACGAACAGCCCGCCGAGGATGGCGGCGATAAGTGGTTTATCTGCGTAGGAGGGCAGAAACGGTCCGGTAAATTCCCAGAACCGGTACAGCAGTGCGTAGCAGCAGGTGGAAAAAATGGCATTCTTCAAAAAGTCGGTGCCCAGAAGCCGAAAGCCAATGATGTAGCAGGTCATGTCCAGCAGAAAGGAAAAGATGCCGGGGGAAATGCCCGTCCAGTGATGCAGAAACAGGGTAAGTCCCAGGATTCCGCCCTCTGTGATCCTGCTCTGGCTGTGGACGTTGAACAGGCCAAAGGACAGCACTGCTGCGCCCAGCAGCATGGAACCGTAGTGAAGGATGGTATCTTTATTTATTTTTTGTTGAAACATAAAAGCTTAAAACTCCTCTGACTCTCCGGCGAGCTTCTGACACAGCGCCAGAAACTGTTCGCCGTATTTTTGGTATTTCAGCTCGCCGACGCCATGGACAGCGAGCATTTCATTTTTCGTCTGAGGCAGAAGGACACACATGGATTCCAGTGACTTGTCGGAAAAGACAAGATAGGGCGGAATATGCTGTGCCCGTGCGATTTCGGTACGCAGCCTGCGCAGCGCCTCGAAGGGATCGCTGCCGGTGTGCAGGGAAGAACGCTTTCTGCCGGATTTGTCCGTGTCGGGAAGCTGCCCGGCTTTTGCAGGTGTCTGCGTAGTCTTCCTTGCTGCCTTCATCGTGAGTACGGGGCGGAATTCCCCGGACTCTGCATAAAAAGACAGTCCCTTTTCTTTCACTTTTACAATAGGAAACTGATCGTCTGTAACGACCAGATAATCCGTCAGAACGAGATAATTGAGCACCTGCCGCAGAAAAACGATGGTATCCTGGGCGTGCGTTGCGTAGTAACGGTTGGAATCCAGACCAAAACGCAGTACCTTTTCGTTTTTGCTGCCGCGCAGCGTGTCGAGAATGACGTTGACGCCAAAGCGCATGCCGCTTGTTAAGATACAGCCGATCAGGTCATTGGCAAGCTCTGTGATGTCGATGGTTTCAAAGGTATTTAAACAGTTGCTGCAGTTGCCGCAGTAGTTGGAGCCAAACTCACCGAAATAGCGCAGCATGTAGTCCCGCAGACAGTCGGTGGTGTGGCAGTAAAAGGTCATTTTCTTGAGGCGTTCGCGGTCTTGTCTGCGAACCTCCTCCAGTGCTTCGCCGGTCAGCTCTTCGTTATCACGATCCTGTTCGATAAAAAACTGGTTTGTGATAACATCCTGACCGCTGTAAAATAAAATACAATCGGCCTTTGCACCGTCCCGTCCGGCGCGCCCGGCCTCCTGATAATAGCTTTCCATATTTTTCGGCATGTTATAATGCAGGACAAAGCGGACGTTCGATTTATCGATACCCATGCCAAACGCATTGGTTGCGACCATGATCGGTGCATCGTCGTAGGTAAAGGCCTCCTGGTTTGCGCGCCGTTCTTCGTCGGAAAGTCCGGCGTGATAGCGGGTTGCCCGAAAACCATCCGCAAGGAGCCTGTCGCAGACCTCTTCGACATTTTTGCGTGTTGCACAGTAAATGACGCCGGAGCTGTCGGGATGGGCGAGCAGATAATCGCGAATGCTGCGGTACTTGTCCTTATCGTGGCGAACCTCGAAATAGAGATTTTTTCGGTCAAAACCGGTCACAGCGACATGGGGATCGGACAGCTCCAGCATCCGGATGATGTCTTCGCGAACTTCCTTGGTTGCCGTCGCGGTAAAAGCGCCGATGACGGGACGGATGGGCAGCGTGCGGACAAATTCCGGGATTTTTAAATAGCTGGGGCGGAAATCCTGTCCCCACTGGGATACACAGTGGGCTTCATCAACTGCCAGCAGCGAAATCGGTGTGGAGGCTGCAAACTCCAGAAAATCCTCTGTCAGCAGCCGTTCCGGCGCGGCGTAGATGATCTTATAACGGCCTTCTTTGGCATAAGCTAGGGCCTTTTTATATTGATTCCAGGAAAGAGAGCTGTTTAAATAGGCTGCGTGGACCCCCATCTGATTCAGGGCACGAACCTGGTCCTTCATCAGGGAAATCAAGGGGGAGACCACGAGGGTAACATGAGGCAGCAGCAGGGCTGGAACCTGATAGCAGACGGATTTCCCGGCGCCGGTGGGCATAATGCCGCAGACATCCTGACCGTTTAACAGACAGTCGATCAGCTCCTCCTGTCCGTCACGGAACGTATCATATCCATAATAGGTTTTTAAAATATCGTATTTGTCCTGCTGTTGCTTCATAATAAAAATCCTTGTCTCGTTTTGCTCCTGCTGTAATGGAACCTATCCTGTGAATCGTAATGGATTGATTTTAACATGGTTTTGAAAACAGGGCAAGTGCTGCAGTGCCACGCACCATTCGGAAAGATGCGAGGGAACTTCAGGGTTAAGAAAAAGGGGATAGAATATGAGTTTTTTATATCTTGACAGACTGGGAAAAACCCAGCACTATAGAAGTATCTAAGAAGAGAGGAGTACATACCAATGAAAGAGAATTTACCGGTATCCCTGCAGAAGCTGATTCACAAGGTGGAAGAGGCCTTTGCAGAGGATCCTGCAATGGTAGAACTGTTTATTAACTGTTTTTCCAACACCCTGGATACAACTGTGAAAAAGATGGAGGACGGCACAACCCATGTTATCACCGGTGATATCCCGGCGATGTGGCTGCGGGATTCCGTTGCACAGGTGCGCCCCTATCTGGTAGCTGCAGCAGAGGATCAGGAGATTTCCGACCTGCTGGCTGGTCTGTCCAGAAGACAGTTTTTCTTTGTAAACCATGATCCCTATGCAAATGCCTTCAACCAGGAAGAAAACGGCAACTGCTGGGATCACGATGAGACGGAAATGAGCGATTGGCTCTGGGAACGCAAATACGAGATCGACTCTCTGTGCTATCCCGTTCAGTTCGCATATCTGCTCTGGAAAAACACCGGCCGTACAGACCATTTTGATGACAATTTCGTAAAAGGCCTGCACACCATCCTGAACGTATGGAAGACCGAACAGTATCACGAGGAGAAATCCCCTTATTCCTTCCAGCGTAAGGGCTGCTATTACACAGATACCCTGTCCAGAGAAGGCAAGGGCGCTCTGGTAAAATCCGGCGTGGGTCTGACCTGGTCGGGCTTCCGTCCCAGCGATGATGCCTGCATCTACGGCTACCTGATCCCGTCCAATATGTTTGCAACCGTTGTTCTGGGCTATATGGAAACCATTGCACATGAAGTATTAAAGGATGAGGCTCTGGCAGCAGAAGCAGCTTCCCTGAAAAAAGAGATCCACGATGCCATCGAAAGCATGGCGATTGTAGATAACTATTACTATGGAAAGGTTTATGCATACGAAGTAGACGGCTACGGTCAGTATATGCTGATGGATGATGCAAATGTACCCAGCCTGCTGGCGATGGATTACCTTGGCTATGAGGCGGATGACCGTCAGGTTGTGGAAAACACCCGCAATTTTGTACTCAGCTGTGCAAATCCTTACTATTATGAAGGCAGCTGCGCAAAGGGTGTAGGCAGCCAGCACACCAAGCCGGGCTATATTTGGCATATTGCTCTGGCGATCCAGGGTCTGACCAGCAAGACAAAGGAAGAAAAGCTGGCAATTCTGAACACTATGAAAAATACCGATGCCGGCAAGCACATGATGCACGAGGGCTTCGATGTGAATGATCCTGCAAACTACACCAGAGAGTGGTTCTCCTGGGCAAACGCTATGTTCTGTGAGCTGGTTCTGGACTACTGCGATATCCGCGTAGCACGGTAAGATATACGGGACGTGTGAACTTCAAAAAGTCGATGAGACGGCAAGTCTTCTGCAGTGATAAAAACTGCAAAAGATAAATCGTTAATCTGACAGCACTAAGACTCAAAAACCGGGCAGAGAAAATCTGCCCGGTTTTTGAGTCTTATCCGCAGCCCTTAGTGGAACGTATCCACGGAATAATCATGATAATGGAAGCCAAACCACCGTCCGGGTACATCACCGGGAAAATGGGGGGCTTCGTAGGTAATGAACTGACCGTTTTCGTCCAGCGCCTCAGGCGTGTACTGTGCGGTGTGCTCCAGCAGAAGCTTCCAGAGCTTTGCCTTGCGCTCCTGCCAGGCAGGGTCCTCTGCGAGATTATGCTGCTCCATCGGATCGGTGTTTAAGTCGAAGAGCAGAACGTGATCGCCGACTGCAGAGTAAACCAGCTTTACCTTTTCCTCCATGACACAGAAATTCTTGTTTAAAGAGTTTCCAAAGAACATACGATCCATGGGAACTGGCTCAAGCAGGTTTTTGCCGCTGACAGAAACAGGGGAAGAAAGTCCTGCCATTGCAAGGATCGTAGGATAGATATCTACAAGGTCAGTCGGGGCCTCTACGCTGATGTTGTGAGGAAGGCTGCGTCCCTGGGGAGGCATGATCAGAAGCGGTACATGGGCGCTGCCCTCAAAGAACAGATTCTTCTGGGACATATGGTGGTCTCCCAGCATCTCGCCGTGGTCTGCGGTGAAGATGACCCAGGTGTTTTTGAACAGGTCATTTTCTCTCAGACAGCCAAAGATACGTCCCAGTGCATAGTCGACCTGTGTGATGCAGGCATAGTAGGCGCGTTTGGAAGCAGCGCGCTGCGCTTTGCCAAGCAGATGCAGGTTCGTGTTTTCATAAGCACCTGCAAGGAAGCCCTGAGGGGTCTCTTCAACGGTTCTGGACCAGTCGCCTGTAACCGCGTCCGGCATCGGGATATTGTCATACAGCTCCCAGAAGTCACGGCAGGGATCAAAGGGCGGATGGGGCTTGGTAAAGCTTGTCCATAGAAAGAACGGACGCGTCGTGTCACGGGTCTCCAGAAAATCGATGGACTCTTCTGCAATCCAGCTGGTGATGCTGTCCTTGACATCTACAGTGGAGATCACAGGCTCTGCCTCACATTCACCGACACCGTGGGCCTTGGGATGTGCAAGAACCTGTTTCTTGTCATATTCGCGCATGTAGTCAAGGGGCAGCTTCATATGCTCGAAGCCATAGTGGGCGCGGGCGGGCTCAAAGTGCATCTTACCCTTTGCACAGGTCTGATAACCGGCGTCTGTCAAAACAGCGGGAAGGGTGGAGCGTTCCTCAGTGCAGGCACGCATAAAAGTCTCATGGGTTGCATTGGAAATCACACCGCTTTCGTAGCCCTGGCGTCCGGTCATGATGGTTGTACGGGACGGAACGCAGATCGGGCAGCTGGCATAGCAGTTTTTGTAGCTGATGCCCATTGCCGCCATATAGTTCAGATGCGGTGTAAAGATACTCTGATTCCCCCATGCGTTCAGAGTGTCAAAACGCTGCTGATCCGTTGTGATCAGCAAAATATTATCCTTTGCCATAATATAAGATAACCTCCTCCGGATGGCAATATTGAGGCAGAGCATGTCAGGATTCTGCCGAAGGACGGACAAGACCGTTGCCTTTATGCACAGTATAAGCCTTACAAAAGTGTGGTGTCTATCCTAAAAAAGTGAGATGGAATATTTCAAAAATCACCCTTTTTTATGCGTAACCACAGTGAAGCAGCAGAACAAAAAACAGGGAGACATACAAAATGCACAAAATTAAGCGCCACTTTTGTATATTGAAGATAATATTTTTATACTGGTATATAACATATTTTAGGTTGTGCGGACAGATTTGCTAATATATAATAAATACATCAGTTCGGAACATAAGAATGTATACCGAATGACGGACGGAACGATTGAATCGGCCCAAAACGATTCAAATTGTTCAAAAATATTCCTGAGAGGGAATCAAAAGTGCAAAAGTGCACAAAAGGAGGAACGTATGAAAAAGAAGAACGTAAACAAGCTTCTTGCGCTGGGTCTCGTTTCTGCTATGACAGCTGGTATGCTGGCAGGCTGCGGAAACACAGCATCCACAACAACAGACAAGGGTGCTGCTGACACAACCGTTACAGAAGCTACGGATGACAAAACTTCCACCGATACCGCGAAGGCAGACAATGGTGAAGTGCCTACTCTGATCTGGTGGAGCATCGGCGGAACACCTCCCGATGATTTCGATAAGACCATCGCAGAGATCAGCGACTATACAGAAGAGAAGATCGGCGTAAGAATCGATGTTAAGATCGCAAGCTGGGCTGACTGGGCAACCAAGATGAACAACATCGTTAACACCGGTGAGTATTTCGACCTGATGTTTGTAAACAATACAAACTACACCAAGTTCGTTAACCTGAACGCACTTGCTGATATTACAGAGCTGGTACAGTCTGAGACACCTGAGCTGTATGATTTCATTCCCGAAGACCTGTGGAGAGGCGCTACCATCAAAGAGAAGGTATACGCAGTTCCTACCTACAAGGATTCTTCTCTGACTCAGTTCTGGATGCTGGATGACTCTATTGTACAGAAGTACGACATTGACATGGAAAGCATTAAGGACTTTGCGACTCTGGATCCCATCATCCACACCATCAAAGAGGGTGAAGGCAAGTCTGTATATCCGATCCATCTGTCTCAGGGAGCTACCTTTAATGGTTTCTTCAACGGCTATGACGGACTGACAGCAGGCGTTGCTGTCATGGGCGTTAAGTATGACGATGAGAGCCGTAAGGTTGTAAACCTGCTGGAGCAGGACGATGTAAAAGAAAACCTGAACTACCTGCATAAATGGTATGTAGATGGCATCATCAATCCCGATGCTAACGTTGTAACAGATGCCGGCAAGGGCGCTATCTTCAGCACAGGTCAGGGCTGGCCTGCAGCAGCAGAGTCCTGGGCATTTGGTCAGGGTATTGAGAAGTATGATGTAACAAAGGTATTCGGACCTCTGTATACTACCGAGACAATCCAGGGTTCCATGAATGCAGTTTCTGCTAACTCCAATTACAAGGCAGAAGCACTGAAGGTTCTGCAGCTGATGAACACCGATGCGAAGTTCCGTAATATGTGTGCATTTGGTACCGAAGGAAACTTCATGCAGTATGAAGAGGATGGCACTGTTACAAAGCTTCGTGATGACTGGGTATGGCCTACTTATACACAGGGTACCTTCTTCATCCTGGCTACACAGTCTGATGGCGATCCGGATGCTTGGAAGCAGGTAAAAGAGCAGAATGAAGCTGCAACCTCTTCTACATGCCTGGGCTTCGTATTCGATCCCGAACCGGTTCAGAACGAAATCGCAAATGTAAACACTGCTTGGGAGAAATACAATAACGACCTGTTAACAGGTGCGATTGATCCTGAGACAACTGTTCCTACCATCATTGATGAACTGAATGCAGCTGGTCTGCAGACTGTTATCGATGAGGCTCAGAAGCAGCTGGATGCTTTCTTTGCTGAATAATGATTCTGTCATCATAAAAAGACCCTCCGGGTTTCCCGGGGGGTCTTTTCGTTTGCGCGCCATGGGCGCGCTCTCGCAGGTGAAAGTCCTGAACATGCCCAGGTAGTGGGAAGGATAACCCCCGATTTAAAGAAACATGGATTCAGATGGATAAGAAAGCAGCCTGTGTACTTCCGAAAAGTGCAAAAAGAGAAAAAAGACAAACCGTTAAATGATAGAAAGAATCATAAGACTTCCTTATAATTATAAAAAGAAAGCGGGGAAGCTGCTTTTAAAGAAGGAGGAAAGATATGAAAAGGAAAACGGGAAACAGAATGCTGACGACTGGACTTGTTTTAGCTATGACGGCAGGAATGTTTGCAGGCTGTGGAAACTCTGCACCTGCGGCAGCAACAGACAACGCTTCTGCAGATACGGAGACCCTTGCAGAAACAAGCGAAACTGCTGCTGTACAGGAGACCGCAAAAACGGATAACGGGGAAGTCCCTACTCTGATCTGGTGGACTGTAGGCGGCACACCTGCAGATGATTTCGATCAGGCAATTTCTGAAATTAGTGATTATGCCGAAGAGAAGATCGGTGTAAGAATTGATGTCAAGATTGCCGGATGGGCGGATTATGATACCAAGATGAACAATATCGTAAATACCGGTGAGTATTTCGATCTGATGTTTGTAAACAACACAAACTACAGCAAATTTGTAAATCTGAATGCGCTGGAAAATATTACAGATTTAGTTCAGTCTGAAACTCCGGATCTGTATGGTTTCATCCCCCAGGAGCTTTGGGACGGTGTTAAAATTCATAATAATGTATATGCAGTTCCTACTTATAAAGATTCTTCCATGACACAGTTCTGGATGCTGGATGATACATATGTACAGAAATATAATATTGATGTGGAGGGCATTAAGGATTTTGCTACTTTAAATGATGCGCTGCAGACGATCAAAGAAGGGGAAGGCAAATCTGTATATCCGATGAAGCTGGCACAGGGCTCTACTTTTAACGGCTTCTTCAATGGTTATGATGATCTGGCAGGCGGTGTTTCTGCAATCGGTGTCTGGTACGAAGATGAAGAACGTAAAGTAGTTAGTCTTCTGGAGCAGGATGATGTGAAGGAAAAACTGAACTGGCTGCATAAATGGTATCAGGATGGCATCATCAATCCGGATGCAAACGTTGTAACAGATGGCGGCAAGCAGTCTATTTTCGGCTCTGCACAGGGCTGGCCTGCAGCAGCTACCACATGGGCATTCAATAACGGAATTGACAAATATGATCTGACGCAGGTATTCGGGCCGATGTATGCGACCGGCACCATCCAGGGCTCCATGAATGCGATTTCTGCAAACTCCAAATATAAAGCAGAAGCGCTGAAAGTTCTGGAGCTGATGAATACAGATTCCAAGTTCCGTGATATGTGTGCATATGGTACAGAAGGCAATTACATGAAATATTCTGAGGATGGTACCGTACAGAAACTGCGTGACGACTGGAACTGGCCTTCTTATACACAGGGTACGTTCTTCATTCTGTCTACGCAAACGGACGGCGATCCGGATGCCTGGGAACAGGTTAAGAAACAGAATGAAACCGCTGTTTCCTCTACCTGCCTTGGATTTGCACTGGATATCACGGATATCCAGAATGAAGTTGCAAACTGCAATATGGTATGGGATAAATACAAAAATGATATGCTGACCGGTGCGTCGGATCCGGAGACTGCAGTTCCTGCCTGCATCGAAGAACTGAAGGCAGCGGGTCTGGATAAAGTCATCGAAGAAGCACAGAGACAGATTGATGAGTTTTTTGCCAAATAAACAGCATCAGATTGTATAAAAGTGATAATGCACAGCATGATAGGCTCTCTCGGCATAAAATCCGGAGAGCCTATTATATATAGGAAAAAAAGAGTTGAGAATATGAAAAAAGCAAAAATTATATTCAAAACGTTAGGTGCATGCAACTTGTCCTTATACAGCTTTTACATTCTTAAAAAAGCGATGTGCCGAAATCTGGTGAAAAACTGTGTAAAAAATGCACAAAAACAAAAGATAAAATTGTACACCTGAACTGGCCTTTTTATACTAGTATATAATAAATTTTAGGTTGTGAAGTCAAATTGACTAAGTTATAATAAGCATATAGTTTCCGAGTAAAGGAATTTACGTGAGGAATCTGCGAAGAAGGAGGAAAACGGAAAATGAGTAACGAAAAGACTGGCCGCAGAGGCAAGAAACGCATCTGGGGTAAAGACGACACAGAGCTGTCGTTATTGGCACTGCCGACTACCATCTGGTATTTGCTGTTCTGCTTTTTGCCGATGTTCGGTATTATCATCGCATTTAAGAACTACAAGGTATACGGTGGATTTTTAACAAGCTTTATTAAAAGTGAATGGGTGGGATTTAACAACTTTAAATTCCTGTTTTCCTCAAAGGATATCTGGCTGATCCTGCGTAATACGCTGGGATATAATGTCATTTTCATTATCCTTGGCATTGTGGCACCGGTTGCTGCAGCAATCGCAGTTGGACAGCTCCACAGCAAGAAGCTTGCAAAAGCGTATCAGACTGCGATGTTCATGCCTTACTTCCTGTCCTGGGTCGTTGTAAGCGCACTGGTTTGGGCATTCCTGTCTTATGACAAGGGTCTGATCAACGGTATGCTGGAGTCCTGGGGAATGGAACGTCAGCAGTGGTATATGAAGCCTGCTATGTGGCCTCCGTTCCTGGTATTTATGAACCTGTGGAAGGGTCTTGGCTACGGAATGGTCGTTTATCTGGCAACCATCACCGGTATTGACAAGACCTATTATGAAGCAGCCGGTATCGACGGCGCTACGATCTGGCAGCAGATCCGCTACATCACTCTGCCTCTGATGAAGACCGTTATCATCATGATGTTTATCATGGCAGTAGGACGTATTTTCTACTCCGACTTCGGTCTGTTCTATCAGGTGCCCAGAGATTCCAATACGCTGTACAATTATGTATATACTCTGGATGTATATGTTTTCAAACAGTTGAAAACTTCGACCACCGGTATGGCGTCCGCTGCGGCCTTTGTACAGTCTGTTGCCGGATGTATTACGATTCTGACGGCGAATGCGATCGTTCGTAAGATTGACCGTGAGAGCGCAATGATTTAAGGGAGAAGAACAATGGAAACAACGAAAAAAATTAAAAGAGTAAACAAAGACGAGCCTACCGGGTTCGACCGGTTCAACCGGGTATCCAAAGGCGCTAACGCTGTACTGAATATCATTTTCATTATTATGTCGCTGCTGTGCGTAATACCGATCCTGCTGGTTGTTGCAATTTCTTTTTCTGCTGAGGATTCCATCACAGAATACGGATATCGCTTCATCCCCAAGATCTTCTCTCTTGAGGGCTACACATTCCTGGCTTCTCAGAGCACGATGCTGCTGAGAGCACTGGGTGTCTCTCTGTTTGTAACGATCGTTGGCACGGTTCTGGGTGTTATGCTGACAACTCTGATGGGCTATGTACTTTCCCGTCCGAACTACAAATTAAACGGTTTCCTTACAATGGTGGTATTTATCCCCATGGTATTTAATGGCGGTCTGGTTTCCACCTACTTCGTAGTCAGCCAGCTGCTGGGCTTAAAGAACACGATATGGGCACTGATTCTGCCTCTGGCAGTTTCATCCTTTAACGTTATTATCTGTCGTACCTTCTTTAAGACAACAGTTCCGGAATCCCTGATCGAATCCGCGAAGATGGACGGTGCATCTCAGCTGACGATTTTCAGCAGAATTGTTCTTCCGATTTCCCTGCCGGTACTGGCAACTATCGGTCTGTTCCTTTGCTTCGCATACTGGAACGACTGGTATCAGTCCATGCTGTACATTGATAACACCAAGCTCCTTTCCCTGCAGGCTCTGTTAAACCAGATCCTGACCAATATCCAGATGCTGGTACAGAATGCAGCAACACTGGGTGCATCTGCAGCAGAAATGCTTGCAAAGATGCCGAAGGAAGCGGCTCGTATGTCTATCGTAGTTATTATCGTATTGCCTATCGCCTGCGCATATCCGTTCTTCCAGCAGTACTTCATTTCCGGTCTGACGGTTGGTGCGGTTAAGGGCTGATATTCCCTATATTATCTGTGTGTTTTAATTTGATATCCTGCCGGAAGAACCGGCTGTGGTATAGAAACGGGCTCTCTGCATACAGGGAGCCCGATTTTAAGGAGGAGACATTATGAAAAACAAGAGCATGAACAAGATTCTTGCCCTGGGCGTTGTTGCCGCTATGACAGCTGGAATGCTGGCAGGCTGTGGCAGCTCTGCGTCCACAACTGACGGCGCTGCAGCCGGAACAGAAGCCGCTTCTAATTCTGCAGCAAGCAATGGTGAAGTACCTACCCTGGTATGGTGGACTATAGGCGGAACACCTGCAGACGATTTCGATCAGGCTGTATCTCAGATCAGCGATTACGCAGAAGAAAAGATCGGCGTAAGAATCGATGTTAAGATCGCAGGCTGGGCAGATTACGAAACCAAGATGAACAACATCATCAACACCGGCGAATACTTCGACCTGATGTTCGTAAACAACACAAACTACACCAAATTTGTAAATCTGAATGCTCTGGAGAACATCACAGACCTTGTTCAGACGGAAACCCCCGATCTGTACAACTTCATTCCTACAGACCTGTGGGAAGGTGCCAAGATCCACGGTAATGTATATGCAGTACCGACCTACAAGGATTCTTCCCTGACCCAGTTCTGGATGCTGGATGATGCTTATGTACAGAAGTATAACATTGATGTAGACAGCATCAAAGATTATGCAACCTTAAATGACGCTCTGCAGACCATCAAAGAGGGGGAAGGCAAATCTAAATACCCGATGCAGCTGGCTCAGGGCTCTACCTTCAACGGCTTCTTCAACAACTATGACGGTCTTGCTTCCGGTCTGCAGCCCATCGGCGTAAAATATGACGATGCAAGCCGCAAGGTTGTATGCACACTGGAGCAGGATGATATCATGGACGGCTTAAACTGGCTGCACAAATGGTATCAGGACGGCATCATCAATCCCGATGCTAACGTTGTAACAGACGGCGGTAAAGGTTCCATCTTCGGTTCTGCACAGGGCTGGCCTGCAGCAGCAACCACATGGGCATTCAACGCGGGTATTGAGAAGTATGACCTGACTCAGGTATTCGGACCTCTGTACACAACCGAGACCATTCAGGGTTCTATGAACGCGATCTCTGCAAACTCCAAGTATAAGACAGAAGCGCTGAAGGTTCTGCAGCTGATGAACACAGATTCCAAATTCCGTGATATGTGTGCATATGGTACAGAAGGCAACTACATGGAGTACGCAGAAGACGGCACAGTACAGAAGCTGCGTGATGACTGGAACTGGCCTTCCTATACACAGGGTACCTTCTTCATCCTGTCTACTCAGGCGGATGGCGATCCGGATGCATGGAATCAGGTAAAAGAGCAGAACGAATCTGCTGTATCTTCTACCTGCCTGGGCTTTGCTTTGGATGTAACCAATATTCAGAACGAGATCGCAAACTGCAACACTGTTTGGGATAAGTACAAGAATGACCTGCTGACCGGTGCATCTGATCCGGCAACTGCAGTTCCCGCTTGTATCGAAGAGCTGAAGGCTGCAGGCCTGGATACCGTTATCGAAGAGGCACAGAAGCAGGTTGACGAGTTCTTTGCGAACTAATCTGCAGGGGAAGAATGCCGGATGCAGAAGAAACTGTAAAAGGTGAAGTAACATTTCCCTGTCATATTGATTGGATAAGGAACTAAAGACAGGCCGTCCGAACTTTGGTTCGGGCGGCCTTTTGCCATAACAGCTCCTTTGTGTTTTCCCATGTACAGATAACCTGTCCCCATGCAGATCTGTGCATGGGAAAGCACGAAGAACACAGCGTCCGCAGAGTGGTCACGCTTGCAAAGTCTATATAGACAGGATATAATCGAGCTAGGAATAGGGATCGGAAAGCTGCGGCTTCGCAGAAGATGTATGACACAGGAGAAGACAGCAAATGAGCAAAGGCCACAGTACATTTTTGGAATATCGGATCTATCGGAAAAAATTTCTTGGGACAATCATCGTAGTCATTGTGCTTTGCCTGAGCGCGTTTTCGGGCGTTCTGTTTTTCTTTATCCGCAACTGGATCAATGATGTGCAGATCCAGTCTCAGTACCGCTTCCAGCAAAAGGAGCGCCAGCTGGAAAATATTCAGACCTGGACACGGTCCTATGTGGAAGGCTTGTACACCGATACGGCGCTGATGGAAGATTTAAAGGCATTGTTTGGCGCTGTGAACAATCAGGACTACATCGCAAAGCGCCGGGAAAACAGTTTGAACAGTGATTCGGAAATCCGGTATGTGCCGTCAGATATCAAGAAGCTGTTTTTAGATGGCAGGACGAAGATTTGCGGTGTAACGCTGCGGTCGGATAACGGTATAAAAGCTCTGCGAATGACGAACTATGATTTGTGGGTGGATTTTGAATGTCGTACAATCGAGGATGTGAAGACAATTCCAGGATTCGGGGATATTATGGCGTCCTCTTATTCGGTTCGTGATCCGGATAACATGAGTATTTCAATGGGAACGATGGATTTCTGGATCAGCACGGCGGATTTTTATGAGGACAATGATGAGATCAATGCTTCCTGGGGGATTTTCGATGCAGATGGGGATATGCTTGCCCACAGCAAGATGAGCCCACAGCAGGAAGCAGAGCTGTTCCAGGCGGCCCTGCGGGGGGTGCAGTTTGACTGGCTGGAGAATACCGGCAGCCGGAGGACTTTTTTTACAAAACATACATCCAACCAGGGAACGTTTTCCTATGTTGTCATAAAAAGTATCGGAGAGCTGGTGGCGGATAATCGTTATGTCGTTGGCGTGATAGGGACAACACTGTTTCTGATAGCCTTTGGGATCATTCTGTTTACCAATATGCAGCTGAAAGCGGATTATGAGTTTCTTTCCAAGATCATTCATATGCTTTCGCACATGGAATCCGGTGAGTTTGCGGATGTTCAGGAGGAAGATTTAAGCAGCGAGCGGCGCAAAAATGAATATGGCATGATCGCAGTTGCCCTAAAGGATGTGGGTGCAAAACTGCAGGGTCATATCCAGCGGGAATATGTCTGGAAGCTGAAGGAGCAGGAGACTCAGATGCGTGCACTGCAGCATCAGATCAACCCGCACTTCTTATATAACACACTGGAAACGCTGCGCTCCAGGGCGTTGCTGGAAGGAGACCGGGATACGGCGGATGCGATCGCATTGCTTGGGGCTCTGTATCGTGCCAGAACCCATACGAAGGATACCATCACGCTGGGAGAAGAGTTTAAGCTGCTTGAAATGTATCTAAAGATCATGGAGCTGCGGTTTGGAGATAATTTCTTCTATCAGGTCGAGCTGGAAGATGCACTCAGAGAAATCCCGACGGTGAGTTTTTGGCTGCAGCCCCTTGCGGAAAATTTCTTTACTCATGGCTTTGACCGGGAGAGCATGTATAATCTGCTGATCATCAGCGGACATCCACAAGGCTCGGACACCGTGATCGAAATCATGGACAATGGCTCCGGTGTTCCTGCAGATCAGCTGGAGCAGGTACAGAAGACGATGCGCGAAGGAAATGACGATCCGGAAGCGGATATCGGACTGAGAAACGTATATATGCGTTTGAATTATTTTTATGGAAATGGTTTTAAGATGGAAATCGGGAATAACCCGGAAGGGGGATTTAAAATTTCTATCCTGATACCGGGAAAGGTGGAAGAAGATGTACACATTGGTGATCGTGGATGATGAACCTGCCATTGCCGAAGGCATTTGCAGGCTTCTTGACTGGAAATCTCTTGGCTTTGAACGAATCCGGACCGCCAGAAGCTGTTTTGAAGTGGTATCCCATGTGGTGGACTGGAAACCGGATGTCTGCCTGGTGGATGTACGGATCGGCAATGAATTTGGCTATGAACTGATTAATTGTTTAAATGGAATGGGTGTCAAATCCAACTATATTATGATGAGCGGATATGACGATTTTCAGTATGCCTGTGAAGCACTGCGTTGCGGCGCAGTGGATTATCTGTTAAAGCCCCTTGATAAGGATCAGCTTCAGAAGCGCATTGAACAGGTTGTGGTAGAAAACCTGCACGGAACTGTGCAGCTGGAGGTGCGTAAAAACGAAGATCCGATCCTGCGGCGGCCCTATGAGGAATTTTCCCCGCTGATCCGTAAGATCGTTATGATCGTGGCAATGGAATATGGGCAGCATATTTCCTTAAAAAGTATAGCCGACCGATTCCGGATGAATGCGACCTATCTTGGTCAGATTTTTATCAAGGAAACAGATATGAAATTTTCGGAATACCTGATGGCATACCGGATGTATGTCGCGCGGGAGAGGATTCTAAATACCGACGACAAGATTTCTTCGGTAGCCGCGGAAGTAGGATATTCCAACATGAATTATTTCTATCAGCATTTTCATAATTATTATGACAGCACACCTTCCGAAATGAGAGCGGGGAAAAATTGAAAACTGCAGAAAATGATTTTCTGTTGTTATAAAAAATGGGGAAAAGGAGCAACTCACAAATGAGAGTATTACTGTTTGACATTGATACGCTGCGGGCGGATCATATGGGCTGTTATGGCTATGGCAGAAATACCACACCTGTAATGGATGAAATTGCAAAGGAGGGAGTGCGGTTCGATGATTATTACTGCCCGAATGCACCGTGCCTTCCGTCCAGAGCATCCATGATCAGCGGACAGTATGGAATTCATAACGGAATTGTGGGGCATGGCGGTACAGCTGCGGATATGCGTCTGCAGGGAATCACCAGAAGCTTTACGGATGACATGTCTGAGAACGGACTGTTCATGCAGTTTAGAAGAGCCGGAATGCATACGGTTTCCTTCTCTTCCTTTGCAGAACGTCACAGTGCATGGTGGTTTAATTCCGGTTTCAATGAATGCTACAACGTAGGCAGGAGAGGCAGCGAGTCCGCAGAGATGGTAACGCCTCATGTGCTGGACTGGCTGGAGAGAAACGGCAAGAAGGATAACTGGATGATGCATGTGCATTACTGGGATCCTCATACCCCTTATCGTACACCGGCAGATTATCCGAGCCAGTTTGCGGATACGCCGCTTCCGGATGACTGGATCGACGAGAAGACCTTTGAAGAGCACCTGCTGCACATCGGACCCCACTGCGCAAACGAGATCAACATGTGGAATGATGATACGTTTCCTCAGTGGCCAAAGCACCCCGGTAAGCTGACAACTCTGGAAGAGGCAAAGCACCTTCTGGATCTGTATGATGACGGCGTAAAATACACAGACGATAACATCGGTCAGATCATTGGCTGGTTAAAGGATAACGGACTGTATGACGATGATCTTGCGATCATTATCACAGCGGATCACGGCGAAGACCTTGGCGAGTTCGGTATCTACGGAGAGCATGGCACTGCGGATGAGCCGGTTTGCCGTATTCCTATGATCGTTCGCTGGCCCGGCATGCAGAAAGGCGCAGTGGTTAAGGGCTTCTATGACAATACAGACCTGACACCTACCGTGCAGGAACTGCTGGGTACACCGATGTTTTCGGATCGTTATCATTATGACGGCAATTCCTTTGCAAAGGCATTAAGGGATGGAACAGACTGCTCCAAGCCCTATGCGATTCTGACCCAGTGTGCCCATGTGTGCCAGAGAAGTGCCCGGTTTGATGACTATGTATATATCAGAACCGTACACGGCGGGTATCATCTGTTCCCGGAGGAAATGCTGTTCAATGTAAAGGAAGATCCTCACGAGCAGCACAACCTGGCAGAGGAGCGCCCTGACTTGTGCGCAAAGGGTGCGAAGATGATCCTCGACTGGAATGACAAGATGATGAAGACCTCTCATTACGATGTAGATCCCATGTGGACCGTAATGCGGGAGGGCGGCCCCGAGCATTGCAGAGGACAGCTGAAGTCCTATATGGAGCGTTTAAAGGGTACTCCGAGAGAGTACGGAATCGAACTGCTGAAAGAAAAATACGGAGATTGTGAATAAATGAAGGCATATCAGGATGCTTCTTTAGCTCCTGTCAGGAGGGCGAAGGCTCTCCTGGAGGAGATGACTCTGGCAGAAAAGATCGGTCAGCTCAATCAACGCCTTTACGGATTTCGGATTTATGAGCGGAAATGTGTAAATGGTGAGGATACCATCGAGCTGTCGGAGGAATTTTGTCAGGAGGTTGAAAAATACAGCGGTCTGGGAGTTTTGTACGGTTTATATCGTGCAGATCCCTGGGCGGATAAGAATTACGAAACCGGTCTGACCGGCGTGCTTTCCAAAAAAGCATATAATCAGGTACAGCGCTATGTGCTGGAGCATTCCAGACTCGGTATTCCTGTAATGATGAGCTCGGAATGCCCCCACGGACATCAGGCGCTGGACGGCTATCTGCTTCCGGTAAACCTTCTGGCCGGAGCGACCTTTGATCCTGCAATGGTCCGGGCAGCGTACCGGGTAAGCGGCCGTCAGCTGCAGAATATGGGTGTGGATCTTGCCTTAATGTCGATGTTGGATGTGCTGCGGGATCCCAGATGGGGACGCAGTGAGGAATGCTACAGTGAAGATCCGTATCTGTCTGCGCGGATGGCAGAAGCTGCCGTAATCGGTATGCAGGAAAGCGGACCTGAGGTTGTAGCAAAGCATTTTGCAGCACAGGGCGAAGGAACCGGCGGCGTCAATGCGAGCGCGGCAAGAATTGGAGAACGCGAACTTCGGGAAATTCATTTTCCTCCGGCAGCGGCTGCAATCAAGGCAGGAGCCAAGGGCATCATGGCTGCCTATAATGAGATTGACGGCGTTTACTGTCACGCAAATCGCTGGCTGTTAAATGATGTCATCCGCAAGGAGATGGGCTTTGACGGTATCGTGATGTCTGATGGTGTTGCCATCGATCAGCTTGACAGCATGACTGGTGATAATGTGGTGTCCGGTGCGCTGGCCCTGCAGTCAGGCGTGGACGTCGGTCTGTGGGATGAGGCGTTTGGCAAACTGGAAGAAGCAGTACGCAGAGGTCTTGTAAAGGAAGCCCAGATTGATCAGGCAGTGCTGCGTGTGCTGACCCTCAAATTCGAGAGAGGACTGTTTGAGCATCCTTACCTCGAAGAAGAGGGAGAGATCCATATGGATTATGCACAGAATCCGGAGAGTGTACAGCTGGCGCGGGAAGGGCTTGTAATTCTGCAAAATAAAAACCAGGGGCTTCCCTTTTGGGAAAACCAGGCATCCGGTAAAAAGATCGCTGTGGTCGGACCAAATGCAGACGATCTGTATAACCAGCTGGGTGACTACACACCTCCGCTGCGCAGGGACGACGGTATCACGGTATTGGACGGCATGAAGCTGATTTTCAAAGAATCTGATATCCGGTTCTCACAGGGATGTTATCTGAGAAAACGAGATGAAAACCTGCTGAAAGAGGCAGTGGATACTGTGAAAAACAGTGACATTGTGATCTGTGTGCTGGGCGGTTCCTCGAGCCGGTTCGGCGGTGCAAGTTTTGACACAAACGGCGCGGCGCTTTTAGATAATGCTGCGGCCGACGACAAGGGGACGCTGATGGACTGCGGAGAGGGAATGGACTGCAGCGACCTTGAGCTTCCGGATGCGCAGCTGGAGCTGTTAAAGGCATTGAAAGAAACCGGAAAAACTGTGATCGCAGTTGTGATCTGCGGTCGCCCGCTGGTGCTGACCCAGGTGTGTGAGCTGGCAGACGGTGTAATCCTTGGATTTTATCCCGGTCCCAGAGGCGGACAGGCAATTGCAGAGGTGATCTCAGGAAGAGTTGCTCCCTCCGGAAGACTTCCGGTTTCCCTGCCGCGATCGACAGGACAGGTTCCTGTTTATTACAATTATAAAAATTCCTACCGGGCGATGACCTATATGGATGAGGAGGCAGGACCGCTGTTTCCCTTTGGCTACGGACTTGGCTATGGGACCTTTGAATGGGGAGCCTGCAGCTTAAGCACAGAACGGTGCAATGTGGCTGCGTTGGAAAATAAGGGCCTGACCATCCGCTTTTCTGTAAAAAATACCAGTGAAAGAGGCGGCTATATCGTACCGCAGATTTACGTGACGGACGTTGCAGCATCCACGGTACGGAGAGTGAAAGAATTGAAAGCATTCCAGAAGGTATGGCTGGATGCAGGACAGGAAAGAACCGTTTCCCTGCAGCTTGGCAAGGAGGCATTCTGCCTGTGGAATCAGAAGATGAAGTATGTTGCGGAACCTGGAGTATTCCGGATTGAGCTGTCTGACAGCGCGCAAACCATATGGAAAGGAGAATTTACATTATGTATTTAATTCCCGCTCCGGCGAAGCTGGAGAAAAAAGAAGGCCGTTTTATCTGGGCCTATGACAGATATGTGACGGTAGATCAAAGCTGCAGCCAGCTGGTGACCCGTCAGGCGTCCCTGTTTTGTGACGGCGCAGAAAAAGAACTGGGCTACCGTCCCCTTCTGACAAGAGGAGCTGCCCAGGCTGGTGATGTCGTTTTCAAGCAGGATGACACCATGAAAGCCCAGAGCTATGTGCTGGATATCACCGAGGATGCAATTGTACTGACCGGCGATGAGGCAGGTCTGTGGCATGGTATGCAGACGCTGCTGCAGATCCTCGAGCAGGAAGGCGCATGCCTGTCCGCTTTACATATCGAGGATGCTCCGGCAATTGTAAACCGCGGCTATTACTTCGACTGCACCAGAGGACGTATTCCGAAGCTTTCCTGGTTGAAGCAGCTGGCTGACCGGATGGCTTATTACAAGTTAAACCAGTTACAGCTGTACGTAGAGCATTCCTATTTGTTCCGCGGTATGACAGAGCTGTGGAGAGATGACACTCCGCTGACTGCAGAAGAGATCATGGAGTTTGACCGTTACTGTGCAGAGCGCGGCATCGAGCTTGTACCGTCCCTGTCCAGCTTTGGACACCTTTACAAGCTGCTTTGCTCCAGAGAATACTCTCATTTATGCGAGCTGGAGGATTCCGAAGGAAAACCCTTCTCCCAGACCGGCAGAATGGCACACCACACGATCAACACCTCCGATCCGGAGAGCCTGCAGCTGATCGAAGGTATGATTTCCGAATATATGGAGCTGTTTACCTCCAGACAGTTCAACATTTGTGCAGATGAGACCTTTGACCTGGGCAGAGGACGCAACAAAGAAGCAGTGGAAAAGCTGGGCAAGGACAGAGTTTATATCGATTATATTAAGAAGCTGGCTCAGTTCTTACTGGATAACGGCCGTCGGCCCATGTTCTGGGGGGATATTATCCTCGGCTTCCCGGAGATGATCAAAGAGCTTCCCAAAGAGATCATCTGCTTAAACTGGGGTTATATGTGGAACCAGCGCGAAGAAGAGACGAAGTGGATGTACGAAGCAGGAGCGGTTCAGTATTGCTGCCCCGGCTGCTGTGGATGGAATGAATTTTCTGCACTCAACTGGTACGCATACAACAACATCATGAGATTGTGTACCTATGCAAACAAGTACGGTGCGATCGGTCTGTTAAATACGGACTGGGGCGATTATCTGCATGTCAACCATCCCGATTTCACAAGAGTCGGCATGATTTACGGTGCAGCGTTCTCCTGGAACAGCAATATTCCATCCTACGAGGATATCAACCGTCAGATTTCCAGAATCGAATATCGGGACAGCAGTGAGAACTACCTGGCTGTTGTAGCAAAGATTCAGGAAAACAGCGGCTACGACTGGAATGTTGCAGTACGCTACTGGGAAATGAAGCGCGGTCTGCATGAACAGGATGAAGTCAGCGTTGGCCTGATGAAGGAACGCATCGGTCAGATGGATAACATCGATCAGAAGGACGCAAATCTGAAAGAAATCGCAAGAGAGCTGTATGCACAGATCGAGCAGATGGACAGCAGCAAGCGCGCACTGGTAATGCCCCAGATCGTTGCAGTGGATGCGATCCGTATCTTTAACCAGATCGGCAAATTCGCAACTGCGGATGTGCTGGGCTGCACCTATGAGAATATGCCGGACAGCTGGGCACTTGCCAAGGAGCTGGAGACATGGTTCTATTTTTACAAGAGAGTATACCGCAGCATCAGTGAAGAATCTGAACTGCGTTATATCCAGGAGCTGGTATGCTGGTATGGAGATTACCTGCGTCAGATCAAATAACAGAATGTACGAAAGGAAAGGGAACAGCAATGAAACAGCAGTTTTTACATGAAAACTGGGAAATGCGGCAGATCGGCAACGACGAATTCCTGCCTGCAGCCGTACCCGGAAGCGTATACGGCGACCTGCTTTCCAACGGGAAAATGGAAAACCCGTTCTGGAAAGACAATGAAAACGATGCCTGCGAGTTGATGGAGGAAGACTACGAATATGTTTCTCACTTCGATTGTGAGGACGGTCTTTTAGACAGCGACCGCGTAGTGCTGCGTTTTGACGGGATCGATACGGTCGGCGACGTTTATTTAAATGAAATCCATCTGGGCAGCCCTCTGAGCATGCATCGTGTATGGGAATATGATGTGAAGGAAATCCTGCATGATAAGGACAATGAATTGAAGGTTATCCTGCATTCTCCCAACAAATGGATTCGTGAAGCCTTCAAAAAATGCCGCACCCTGGGCAATGACGATACCTTCGAAGGTTTCGTACATCTGCGTAAGGCACACTATATGTTCGGCTGGGACTGGGGCGCACATCTTCCGGATGCCGGTATTTTCCGTCCGGTTTCCCTGCTTGGCATCAACACTGCAAGAATTGACAGTGTATACATTAAGCAGACCCATGAGCGCACCGGCGAGACAGAGCCCGGTACCGTTCGTCCCATCACAAAATCCGTTACTCTGACCTTCGACGTGGAGCAGGAGGTCGTGGGCAATGCAGAGAGAGGACCGAAGTTAAAGAACATTACCGGCGGTCATACCTGCAAAAAGTGCGGCAAGGCTTATACCTACACCGTAGAGATCACTGCTCCGGATGGAAGCAAGACGCTGTATGAGAACTCTCCGGTTGAGGTCAAGATCGACGATCCCAAGCTGTGGTGGCCGAACGGCTACGGCGAGCAGAACCTGTACGAAGTAAAGGTTACCCTGTTTAGCGACGGCGTTGCGCTGGATGAGTGGACCCGCAGAATCGGTCTGCGCACCATGACCATGCACATCGAAAAGGACGAATGGGGCGAGTGCTTCGCACATCAGGTAAACGGTGTGGATGTCTTCGCAATGGGCGCTGACTATATTCCGGAGGATAATCTGCTTGGCAGAGTGAATCCTGAGACCACCAGAAAGCTTCTGGAAAAAGCAAAATTTGCAAATTACAACGCGATCCGGGTATGGGGCGGCGGTTACTATCCCTCCGACTGGTTCTATGATATCTGTGATGAGCTGGGTCTGATGGTTTGGCAGGACTTCATGTTCGCGTGCGCAGTTTATGAGCTGACACCTGAATTCGAAGCAAACATCCGTCAGGAATTTATCGAGAATGTAAAACGTCTGCGCCATCACGCATCTCTGGGACTGTGGTGCGGCAACAACGAAATGGAACAGTTCGTATTCGAGCGCAACTCCTGGCTGACCAAGCCCTCCGAAGTTAAGGATTACTTCCTGATGTTCGAGCGCATTATCCCGGAAATCGTTCATGAGTACGATCCGCAGACCTTCTATTGGCCTGCAAGCCCGTCTTCAGGCGGCTGTCTGGACGAGCCTAACGATCCGAACCGCGGCGACGTACATTACTGGAAGGTATGGCACGGAAACCGTCCGTTCACCGAGTACCGCAAATACTTCTTCCGTTATCTGTCTGAGTTTGGTTTCCAGGCATTCCCGTCTGTGAAAACGATTGAGCAGTTTACGGATAACGAAGAGGATATGAACCCCTTCTCCTATATCATGGAGAAGCATCAGCGTCAGTACAGTGCAAACGGAAAGATCATGGGTTATATGCAGCAGACCTACAAATATCCCAACAGCTTCCCGACCTTTGTATACGCATCCCAGCTGCTGCAGGCAGACGGTATCCGTTACGGTGTAGAACACTTCCGCCGCAACAGAGGACGTTGTATGGGTGCTGTGTACTGGCAGTTAAATGACTGCTGGCCGGTAATTTCCTGGTCTTCCGTAGACTACTGCGGACGCTTAAAGGCACTGCATTACTATGCAAAACGGTTCTTCGCACCGCTGATGATTTCCTGTGAAGAGCAGGGCATGATGAGCTCCGAGGCGAACATGAACCGTGAGCATTTCGTATTCGAGAAGTCCATCCGCTTAAACGTTGCAAACGAAACCATGCAGGATCAGAACGTAACCGTTCGCTGGGCACTGCGGGATCCCGGTGCAGCTGTTTTGGAAAGCGGCGAGCAGGAGCTGACCGTTCCCGCCCTGACCAGCACATGGCTGGATAAGGTAGAGTTCCCGGATGCGGATATCTTCTCCCATTATGTAAGCTACGAGCTGATCTGCGACGGCAAGGTTGTATCCGAGGGTACGGTAAACTTCTCTTATCCGAAGTATTTCCGTTACGAAGATCCCGAGCTTACCTGCCGCGTAGAGGGCGATGAGATCGTTGTATCCGCAAAAGCATATGCAAAGAGCGTTGAAATCCTCAACGAGAACGAAGACCTCGTTCTGGAAGACAACTACTTCGACTTAAATGCAAATGAGAAGCGTGTGAAGGTGATCTCCGGCAGTACCGAAAACCTGCGTCTGCGCAGCGTATACGACATTCGCTGATCGAAAGCATGGCACGCAGGCCCATAGGAAAGCCTGGCGTACTGCGCTGTAGCGCGCATCTATAAGTTAAGAAGAGGCCGGTGCACAGACGGTTGTGCACCGGCTTTTTCAAAAATCAGGATTATGGAAGAAAACAACGGGAGGGACGCTTACTATGTTATTCCATAAAAAAGAAAAGGCTCCGGAGGGACAACAGGCGGGGACAAAACCGGAGAAGCCCAGGAAAGTGCGCTGGTCGGAAAGAAGAGAACCGTCAGAAGCGGGGCTGGAAAGGTTTCAGGATTATCTGCAGACCTATTCCACGAACAAAGACCATCCGATAAAAATCCTATGCAGTTTTTATAAAGGCAAGCAGAAGAAGCTGGTAGAAACAGGATTTTTCCTGATCCTGCAGCGCTCTCCGATCTGGATCATTCCGATTGCAACGAGCAACATCATCAATGCGGCGACGAATCCGGATGCAGGCTCCCTGGAGATCATCCTGCTGAATGTGATGGTTGCACTGCTCTTTATTATGCAGAACGCAGGAACGAACTATCTGGCAACGGTTGCATTTGCCAGCGTCAACAGAGGAATCGAAGGCTCTCTTCGAAATGCAATGGTCAGAAAGCTGCAGCAGCTCTCCATCATGTTCCACAAGGAAGTACAGTCAGGACGTCTGCAATCAAAGATCATGCGAGACGTGGAAAATGTTACGGAGCTTTTGAACCAGATTTTCAGAACCCTGTTTTTCTTTGTCCTGGATATTTCCGTGATCATTGTCATTACCCTGCGGAAAAGTCCGATGGTATTTCTGTTTTTCCTTGTGGTCGTACCCTTTGCAGTCCTGACCATGCGGACGTTTAAAAAGCCTGTCCGGGAGAAAAACCAGGAATTTCGAAGCGAGATGGAAAACACGCAGGGTGCAGTTGCCGAAATGCTTGAAATGATTCCGGTGGCGCGGGCACATGGTCTGCAGGAAGTGGAAATCAGCAAGATGAATACCTACCTGAACCGGATCGTAGACCGCGGTTACAATCTGGATTTGATCAATGCGCTCTTCGGTGCAGTCAACTGGGTTGTATTCCAGTCCTTCCAGATGATCTGTCTTGCCTTTACTGCGTATCTGGCAGTCAAAGGCAAAATTTCGGTTGGCGAGGTTGTTCTGTATCAGACCTACTTCACCTCTCTGGTGGGACAGATTTCGACGCTGATCAATATTTATCCGCAGATCAGCAAGGGTTTGGAGTCTGTCAAGTCCATCGGCGACATCATGGGCAACAGCCATGTGGAGGAAAACAATTCCATTGTGCCGCTGGGGGAATTAAAGGGCGCAGTAAAATTTGTCAATGTGGATTTTAAATATCCTGGCAGCGATAAAAATACGCTGAGCGATTTCACTCTGGATGTAAAGCCTGGGGAGAGCATTGCGCTGGTCGGAGAATCGGGCGCCGGAAAATCTACGGTTCTGAACCTGCTGATCGGCTTTATCCCTCCGGTCAGCGGAAAGATCCTGATCGACGGCATCAATATGGTCAATCTGGATATCAATGAATATCGTCATCAGATCGCAGTCGTGCCGCAAAATACAATCCTGTTTTCCGGAACGATTCTGGACAATATCGCTTACGGTCTGGAACATGTGACGGAAAAGGAAGTGATGGAGGTCATAAAGGATGTCGGACTGGAGGATATGATCGAAAAGCTTCCGGATGGCATCTATACGCAGCTGGGAGAACACGGGGATAAGCTTTCCGGCGGTCAGCGTCAGAGAATTTCCATCGCCAGGGCACTGATTCGTAAGCCGAAGATCATCGTATTCGATGAAGCCACGAGCGCGCTGGATTCTGCCTCCGAGAAAAAAGTTCAGGAAGCGACCAGCAACATGATGAAAAACTGTACGACCTTCCTGGTAGCACACAGACTTTCCACGATCCGAAATGCGGACAGGATCGTTGCGATGCGGGACGGTAAGATTGTCGAAGTCGGCAGCTACGACGAGCTGATGGAAAAGAAAGGATATTTCTACGAGCTGAAAGCACTGCAGTCCTGACGCTGCAGCGTAGCTCGCCGTGGGTGCGGTGCGCATCGACGGACGAAAAAGCGTATCGCAGGGGCGCTGAGCGCGCAGGATAGCGCGACTGGCTTGTGGAAAATTAAGGAGAAATATACGTTATGAAACAATTGAGCAAGGCAAAATGGATTCGGCTGGCGTGCTTCAGCGCCGGGGGGACTCTTCTCTTTTATCTGGTGCCGCTGATTTTGATGCAGCTGCCCGATCCGGCAAAAGGCAATGCCATGGTTATTTTGGTTATGTTCGTCAATCAGGTCTTTATGGGTGTCGTTGGCTGGCATTCGAACTACTTTGGCAAATGGGGCATCTATATTCCGATGGTGCTGATCGTCCTGTATGGGATTTCAGAGGTCCTTTTCTTTGGGGGAATCGGCTGGAATATGGAGATCAATTACCTTCAGACTGCCTATATCATCTATTTCTTAAAACGGATTATGAACAAGAGACAGCGGATGCAGGAACAAAAGAATCAGGTAAACTTCCCGAAGGGAATGGGGAGAAAGTAATAGAATGGACGGCGGATTATAAAAATCCGCCGTCCATTGTGATAATCTGCCCGGTTAAGTAAAGGGGCGATTCTGCAAGCTTTAACGCAAGCAGTCCGACTTCCTCAGGCTGTCCCAAGCGGTCTGCGGGGATCTCTTCGATCAGTGCCTGCAGTTCCTCTTCAGAAAAACAGCGGTTCATGTCGGTGTCGATGACGCCGCAGGCAATGGCGTTTACCGCAATATTGCTGGGCGCAAGCTCCTTTGCCAGTGCGCGGGTCAGACTGTTGACTGCGCCTTTGGAGGCGGAGTAGGCGGTTTCCATGGAAGCGCCGACGTTGCCCCAGACGGAGGAGATATTTAAAATCCGCCCGGAGTGGCGGTGCAGCATGAGTGGAACGGCGAGCTTACAGGTATAAAAGCAGGCGTCCAGATTGGTTGACATAACGCGGTGCCATTGATCAGGGGACATGTCCGTTAAAAGTCCGATATGGGAAATTCCGGCATTGTTGACTAAAAGATTGAGACGGCGGATCGGGGCAAAAAGTTCCCTTACCGTTTCATAGTCGCCGAGGTCGCCGATAAAAGCGGCTACCTGGATTGAATAAGCTTCGGAAAGGCTTTTACAGAGCGTTTCCAGCTTTTCCCGGTTCTGGCGGCAGGTTAAAATCAGGTCATAGCCTGCCTGCGCAAAGGTTTCGGCGATTGCTTTTCCGATACCGCGGGACGCGCCGGTGATCAGCGCGATGGGGCGGGAGGAGCTTTCCGCCGGAAAAATAGGGGTAAGATCAGAGTACATAAAAAATCTCCATTCCGCAGGCGTTTTCTGACACCTGGCACTACTGTGATGTTACAGTTTACACGTAGCTTTCATGGCACGAGGAAACTGTAATACTAGGATCAGCGTAGCACAGATTTCTTGCGTTGTCACTTGTGAAAACGCCGGATTTTGCGTATACTTTTGAAGAGGCAGTCGGCGCACAGGAAACAGTAACGATTCCAATGGTGCAAGCGTTGTCTGCAGAATGGAGGAATTATGTACGATTTAATCATTATCGGTTCCGGTCCTGCTGGGCTCGGGGCGGCAATATATGGAAAACGGGCGGGATATTCCACGCTCGTGCTTGAAAAAAATCCCATGAGCGGCGGTCAGGTGTTAAATACCTGTGAGGTGGATAACTATCTGGGGCTTCCCGGTATCAACGGCTTTGACCTCGGCATGCAATTTCGGGAGCATGCGGACAGACTCGGTACGGAATTTGTGGAAGCGGATGTGACCGGAATCAAAAATTTGCCGGACTGCAAAAAGGTTCTGACGTCGGCTGGGGAGTTTACGGCAAAGGCGGTCATTATTGCAGCCGGTGCGGAGCACAAAAAGCTTGGCGTGCCCGGGGAGAAACGGCTGGCTGGCAGAGGTATTTCCTATTGTGCGACCTGTGACGGCGCTTTTTATAAGAAGAAAGTGACGGCAGTGATCGGCGGCGGGGATGTTGCTGTGGAGGATGCGATTTTCTTGGCGGGACTTTGTGAAAAGGTTTACCTGATCCACCGCAGGGACAGCCTGCGTGCGGCAAAGAGCCTGCAGGAAAAGCTGTTTACCCTGCCGAATGTGGAGCTGGTCTGGAACGCAGCTGTAGAGGAAATCACGGGAGAAGCCTTCGTGACCGGCGTGCAGCTTTTGGATACACAGACAAAAGAAGAGCGTTTTGTCGCGGCGGACGGAATCTTTATTGCGGTCGGGATTCAGCCGGTGTCCGAGAGCTTCAAGAGCCTTGTAAAAACGGACGAAGCAGGCTATATCTGTGCGGGAGAGGACTGCTGCACGAGCGTACCGGGCATTTTTGCAGTCGGGGATGTGCGGACGAAAAAGCTGCGTCAGATCGTGACGGCGGTTGCAGACGGGGCAAATGCGGTCAACTCTGTGCAGGAATATTTCCAGACACGGTAAAAAAACAGCGTCCAAAGGGAAAACTGCTGGTCACCGGAGCAACTAAAGATGCTTTGGCTGTATGAAGTCATAAAAAATTCATAAATTTGTTACAGTATTTCCGTCAGATTGCGATCTGCAGGAATTGACAAAAATAACATGGAGTGCTATAGTATATTTCGGATTTAATAATTTTGTAACAAATGTAACAATTTTGAGAATCGGGAGTAATCCATGCATTATCATAAGATTAAAATGACCGCAGCGGCTATGGCGATGGCAGTATTAGTTACCGGAAACATGCCTGCTGCAGAACTAAATACAGCGACGGTATCCGCAAAGTCTGCGATATCAGCAGTCCTGCCGGCAGCAGGCGTTGGTCTGGTATTAAATGACGGTGTTTCGGTATCGCAGATTCGCGAAGAAATTAAAAAGAGAAAAGAAGAAAAAGAGCCGGCAGAGCCGGTTGCATCCAGCGACACCAAGGCATCTGTAACACAGACAGTCGCAGAATCTGCGACAGAAGCAGAGGCTGCAGTGGAGGCAGAAAGCACAGCTGAGACGGAGATTATCGAAGCGGTAGAGCCGGTATTAAAAGAGCCTGAGACGAAGATCTCCGATGAAGAGCGTGAAAAGAAACAGGACGTTCTGATCATCGCGCAGGTCAACGATTATGTAAATATCCGCAGCACCGCCAGCACGGATGGCGAAATCGTCGGTAAGCTGTATAACAATTCTGTCGGCACGCTGGTTGCAAAGGACGGCGACTGGTATCAGGTAAAATCCGGCAGCGTAGAAGGTTATGTGAAGGCGGAGTATTTCAAGACCGGAGACGAGGCGGAAAAGATCGCAGATGAAGTCGGTCAGAAGATGGCGACTGTCAACACCGAGACCCTGAAGGTCAGAAGCGATGCGAGCCTGGAAGCGAGCGTTATTGGTCTGGTTCCCGGAGGCGAAGAACTTTCCGTTCTGGATGAAGAAAACGGTTTCGTCAAAGTCAGCATTGAGGAAGGTGACGGCTGGGTTTCCGAGGATTATGTCGTAGTTGCAACAGAGTATGTGACCGCAGAATCCATCGAAGAAGAGAAAGCCAGAATTGCCGAAGAAGAAAAGGCAAGAGAAGACGCAAAGAAAGCCGCGCAGGCAGCGGAAGAGCGTATGAAAGCAAAGGAAAAAGCAAAGGAAGGGAAGAATGCCGAGATAACGGATAAGAGTACTTCTTCCGAATCCACTGCTTCTCAGCAGGTGACTGTTTCATCTTCTGGTTCCGGCTTGGGACAGTCCGTTGCAAACTATGCGGTACAGTTTGTCGGTAATCCCTATGTATACGGTGGGACAAGTTTGACAAACGGTGCGGACTGCTCCGGTTTTGTTATGAGCGTTTATAAGAATTTCGGCGTATCCCTGCCGCATTCCTCCACTTCCGATCGTTATGTCGGTTATAACGTAGGAAGTCTGGCAAACGCGCAGCCCGGTGATTTGGTTTGCTATTCCGGACATGTTGCGATTTATATCGGTGGCGGACAGATCGTCCATGCCAGCACGGAAGCAACCGGTATCAAGATTTCGAACGCAAGCTATAGAACACCTGTGGCCATCAGACGTATTTTCTAAGACGGCTGCAGCAAATACGCAAAATAAAATAAGAAACAGATAAACCGCTGTGCAGGAATGTACAGCGGTTTTCTCATCGTATTGGAAACTTCGTTTCCATACGATAATAAACGCTCCGCGAGGATGCGCACTCGGCGCAGTGGTAGATGGTTGCTGAAGCAACCGCGCCTCGGCGCGAGAATGTGCCAAGGCACATTCTTTTTCACAGGGAGAAAGCGAAAATCTGCCCATTGTTTCAAAACACGGAAATTGTCTGATATTGATAAAAAGCAGCAATGGAATTTCAGGAGCCGGATTTGTTAAAATGCACAAGAAGAAACAAAAATGTGCGAAATAACAAAAATGAAAACTCACATAGTTATCCACATCGAAAAAAGGCGAAAAATGCGGGAAATTAAGTTATACACTATTTTATCCACATTATCCACAGACGAAAAAACCGAATCCTGTGGAATACGGAATGTCCAAAACAAACAGTTGTTTTGTGAAGTTATCACAGCAATCCAGTTTTTGTCGGCAGTCTGAAAAGAAATATAATTGTCAGAAAAAAAAAGACAATTGTTTAAAATGCTCAGAAAATATTGCCTGGGACGAGGACTTATGGTATAATCTGAATAAGGATAGAGAAAGAAAGCTCTTGCAATATCCTAATTATGGACCAGAAGGGATGATGATTTTATGAAGATGATTATCAGCGGAAAAAACATTGACGTTACACCCGGTCTGCGCAGTGCAGTAGAAGCAAAGCTCGGTAAGCTGGAGCGGTATTTTACAGCGGATACGGAAATCTATGTAACATTAAGTGTGGAAAAGGACAGACAGAAAATTGAAGTGACCATCCCGATGAAAGGAAACATTATCCGGTCGGAGCAGACCAGCAGCGATATGTATGTATCGATTGATCTGGTAGAGGAAATTATCGAGAGACAGCTCAGAAGATACAAGACGAAGCTGATCGCACAGCAGCAGGCGGCTGCAAGTTTCCAGCCTGATTACCTGGAAGCGGATGAAGAAGAGGAGGAAGAGGTTAAAATCGTCAGAACCAAGAAGTTCGATATCAAACCGATGTATCCGGAGGATGCCTGCGTACAGATGGAGCTTTTAGGACACAGCTTTTATGTATTCTGCAATGCAGAGACGGATCAGGTAAATGTTGTTTACAGAAGAAAAGGCAATACCTACGGGCTGATTGAGCCGGAAGTATAAATCTGGACAGAGCCATTGACAAATTTGAATCAGCAAACCAAAACCGGGCGGGGGCGAAAGCTTCCGCCCGATTTTGCGGTGCGCTTTACAGCGATGTACGTTATGCCGTAAGGCGCACTGCGCAGCACTTCTGCAGTTGCCCGCCATCCTGTATTATGCTAAGATGTAACAGACACGAAAGAAGAAGGAGAAAGAACATGGCTGTTGTTTTGCTCGCTGCTTTTTTGATGATCGCCTGCCTGCTGGCGCTCAGATTTGAAAAGCAGCTGACGGCTGTCCTGCCGTTGGCAACCTGTATTCTGATTTTAATATTATATGTGCTCGCATTTTTCCGGCGGCTGTCCTGGATCGATTATTTCAGCACAGCGATTGTGGTGGGAGCAGTTTTGAGAGTTCTGTTTTTATCCGGAGAAAAGAAGAAAAAGCTGTTTGCACAGCTGCGGGAGATGTTCTTTGCGCCGTCTGTGATTGCTGCCATGGTGTTGCTGACCGGTGCAGTGCTTTTGACCGGAAATAAAATTGCAACGTGGTGGGATGACTTGAATTTCTGGGCAACGGACGTCAAGGCATTGTATGCGCTGGATGGCTTTGCAGCGAAATATACGAATGCAGCTTCGGAGTTTGGCGATTACCCGCCGGGAATCCAGCTGCTCAAATGGTGGTTTGTTCATTTAAAGCCGGACGGCTTTTCTGAGGGGCTGATGTTTGCCGGATACTATTTCGGCGTGTTTGTTTTTCTGACGCCACTGCTTAGCAGGCTGGACGAAGCGCTGCAGACTGACAGACGGACGGTGAAGCAGCTTTTCTGGACCGTTGTGCTTGTGGTCTGCCTGGCAGCGTTTCCGAGTATGACAGAGACGTTTTACCTCGGAGGAATGTGCGCCGACCTGGTGATGGCGGTGATCTACGGTGTGATACTGATGAGCTGTCTGGAAGATCGGGCTGCGCCTGGTGCAGACACTGCCGCCGCAGACACTGCTACCGCAGACATTGCTGATGCAGCTTCCCGTTCCCGCACCTTCTCCAACCTGCGGATCGCCCTGTATCTCGGCGTTCTGGTGCTCGTAAAGTCCGTTGGATTTTTGTGGGCGGCGTTCGCCCTCGTCTTTGTCTGGTTCTGGCGGCTGCATGGCGCAGCGGACAAAAAGAAAGAAATACGGCAGCTGCTTTGCATCACAGCACTTCCAGCCGTCAGTGGAGGAAGCTGGATGCTGTTTTGTCTGCTCATGAAGCGGGTGGCAAAACTGACCGGGGCGGCGGTTTCGATGGCGTCGGGCAACCTGCCGATCCTGCTTGAAGGAACTGTACAGAAGCTGCTGCATGCGTATGCAGAAGCATTTGCAGCACGGGCGCTGCATCGGGATGGATTTTCTTGGATCGGTGTATCGGCGCTTGCCCTGTTTGTGATTTTTCTGATCGGAATCGCATGGCTGTACCGCAGGAAGCTTCTGACCAAAACGGAGCGGAATTTCCTGTTTGTGTATGTGCCGCTGACGGGAATTGTTTTTTACGGCATCAACCTTGTGAGTCATCTGACGATTTTTGCGACGGAAACCCAGTATCTGGAAGCAACCGGGATGATTGCGTCGATCGAACGCTACAGTGCACCGTTTACAGTTGGAACGTTGTATCTGCTGTTCGGGATTTTTCTGGAACGCAGTCCGAGGCTGTGGGGAAAAATTTCGCCCTATGCAGCGCTGGCTGCAGCTGTATTGTTGTGTGCAAACTGGGGCGCTGTCTATGACGGGATGATCGGTTACCGGCAGCGCTTAGACGACGATTTGCAGGCACGGTCGAACATGATCACGGAAGCGTCGGAGGAATTTCTGGAAAAAATGTCCAAACAGGACATGGGCAGTGGGATGCGGGTACTGTATCTGAAAAATGTACAGGATGCGGCGCAGTGGGTCAGAAATACTTACATTTCGTTTGAGGCGTCTCCGGTGTCGGTGCTGTTTGGCGGAATCGGGGAAGACACCACATCCGGACAGGTGTGGGAACTGGTGCAGGCTTCCCATGCGGGCTACTTATATGCAGATGAAACGGATGAAGCGTTAAAAGATCTGTTTGCGCCTTATACAGAGGAATTTGCGTGGAAAACGTTGTATCGAATTCAAATAAACGACGGGACGCTGATATTGGAAAGGGCGGAAGAAAGCCGACAGGGACAGCCATAAAAGGAATCAAACGGCGTTGGATAACACCAGAGTAAGGGTACACAGAAATAGCGCAAGGAAAACATTGGAATGGAGAATACAATGGAGAAACGGATACCGGTCATTATACCGGCTTATGAACCGGATGAAAAAATGATCCGCCTGCTGCAGACGCTGCAGGAATCTGGAATCGAGAGAATCGTCGTGGTGGATGACGGAAGCGGAAACGAGTATCGGAACCTGTTTGAACAGGCAAAACAGCTCGGCGCAATTGTTTTGACTCATGCGGTGAACCTGGGGAAAGGGCGTGCATTAAAAACTGCTTTTAATGAAGTTTTAAACAGATACCCGGAGGCGATCGGAGCGATTACCGCGGATTCGGACGGACAACATACGCCCGCCTGTATTCAGAAATGTATGGAAGCGATGGAAAAAGAGCCGGAAAAGCTGATTTTGGGCTGCCGGAATTTCGATCAGGACAACGTCCCGGCAAAATCGGAATGGGGCAACAAAATCACACGTCAGGTGCTCAAATACCTTTGCGGCGTGGCGGTATCGGATACCCAGACCGGGCTGCGCGGCATTCCGGCTGCGTTTATGCGCCATCTGATGAACGTCAAGGGCGAGCGGTTCGAGTTTGAAACCTACATGCTTCTGGAGGCAGGAGAGCAAAAGGTCGGCATCCGCGAAGTGCCAATTGAAACGGTTTACTTAAACGATAACAAAGGCAGCCATTTCAACCCGCTGCTGGATTCAGCTCGGATTTATCTGGTATTTGCAAAATTTTTGTTTTCTTCCCTGTCATCGTGCATCATCGATCTGGTGCTGTTTGCACTGTTTTGCAGCCTGACGAAAGAAAGAATGCCGGAGGCTGTCAGCTATATTGTGGTTTCGACCGTGCTTGCGCGCGTGGTGTCGGCGGGCTACAACTTTTTCCTGAATTACAGGGTTGTGTTTAAAAGCAGCGGCGCAATGTGGAAATCGGCGGTGCGCTATTTTGTGCTCGCAGTCGTGCAGATGTTGGCAAGCGCCGGACTGGTCAGCCTGCTGTATGGCGTTCTGGGTGGCTCGGAGGTGGCAGTTAAGATCCTGGTGGACGTATTCCTGTTCTTTATCAGCTTCCTGATCCAGCGGGAAATCGTGTACCGTTAAAGAACGCTGCTTGTAGCTTCCCTTGAAAGCTGTTACAGTTCACTCGCGCCATTCGCAAAACCGCGTCTTCGACGCTCTCCGCTGCTTCGCAGCTCATTTTTGCTCATAAAATGGCGCTCCCTCCGTACCTTTTTGTAAGCAGATCTTCATGCGAGCATGAAATCTGCTCCCAAACGGTACGAGTGAACTGTAACCAAAAGCTTAAGTCTTTCTTAGGATTTGGACGAAACGATTGACGCTTTCTGAAAAAAATGGATATAATACTCTCAACAGGAAATGAGAAAACGGTTTCGGAGAAAACAGGGCAATGGAGTTTTCAGAAACCGGATTTACAGCCAGTCGTTACGCAAAACGGAGCTGCAGTTCGTTAGATGGATCGAACCACGCGGTGCTGAGCCAGCCGCCCTGCATCCATTCCGCACTGTTGTAACGGCTAGTACATCGTTTTCGAAATAACTATACCACTCACTTGCCTGTGAATCCGATTGCACAGGTATAAAAGCCTCAGCGTAGCCCGCTACGCCTGCGTTTTTATACCTGCACACTCGAATCCACATCCTACGCGATTGGTATAGTTATTTACGAAACGCTGTACCAGGCTTTGCCCGATGGGTCGACGGACAAATACGGGAATGGGGTTTCCCGATATCCGGGAGAAAAGTCTTGTCGTTTCAATCATTTACGTTTGCCGCTTTTCTGGCGGCAGCAGTAGGAGGATTTTATGCCGTGCCGAAAAAGGGACGGCTGGCAGTTTTACTGATTTTCAATATCCTCTTTTTCGAGTGGGCAGATCCGTTTGCGGGCATCTGGCTGCTGAGTTCTGTGTGTCTGACGTGGGGCTGTGCCCTTTTAGTGGAAAAAGGCGCAGACAGGACGAAGCGCCGTTTGCTGATCGGAGCGTGCCTTTCTTTTCAGCTGATTCTTTTGGCAGTGTTTAAATATCTGCCGGTCTGGAATGAAATCATCAACAAAACATATGGAAGAGGTCTGCAAATCGTTCATCTGGATGTTGCAGAGAAGTTCGGACTCGTCGCACCCATCGGAATTTCGTTTTATACGCTGGAAGCGATCGGCTATCTGATAGACGTTTCGAGGGGAAAATATCCTGCGGAAAAAAGCTTCTGGCGCTTTGCGGCATTTCTCTCCTTTTTTCCGAACATTATGAGCGGACCGATCGAGCGTGGAGACCATTTTCTGGGACAGCTTAGAGAAATTACGAAAAAAAAGCGGCGTGAGCTTCTAAATTACGACCGGGTCATGCAGGGGCTGATTGCGATGCTGCTCGGCTATGGGATGAAGCTGATCGTCGCGCAGCGGGCGGAAATTCTCGTGAATCAGGTTTACAGCATGTATCAGGATGCCAACAGCTTTACGATGCTGATGGCGGCGCTCTTTTATGCGGTTCAGATTTACTGTGATTTTGCAAGCTATTCGATGATCGCGGTCGGTGTCGGCAGACTATTTGGCTTTGAGTTGGTCCAGAACTTTAAGCAGCCCTATTTTGCCAGAAACCTGACGGATTTCTGGCGCAGATGGCACATTTCTTTGAGCAGCTGGCTGCGGGATTATATTTATATTCCGCTGGGCGGCGGCAGAAAGGGACTTGCAGTCAGACAGCGCAATATACTGCTTGTTTTTCTCATCAGCGGTCTGTGGCATGGCGGCGCGCCGCAGTTTTTGGCATGGGGACTGCTGCATGGTGCAGGACAGGTCGTGCAGGATTTTTACAAAAAGGCGAAGCAAGCGGTATTCGGGGAAGCAAAAATTGGCCTGGAAAAGCTGCGGCATATGCTTTCGGTTCTGCTGACCTTTTTTACGGTGATGTGTTTTTGGATCTTTTTCCGCAGCGAATCGGTATCGATGGCAGTGATCTGTCTGAAAAATATGTTTACCAGGTGGAACGGATTTCTGTACTGGAGACAGTTTTTGTTCACGATGGGATTGGAAAAAACGCAGTTTTTCATTGCAGTCGCTGGGATTGCAGTGCTGCTTGGAATCGATTTGATTTCTGAAAAAAAGAAACAGGAGCCGGCAGTCTGGATTTATAGGATGCCGCTTCCGGTGCGCTGGGCGATCTGTCTGTTTTTGATCGGCGCAGTGTTCGTGGTCGGGCAATATGGAAAGGGCTTTGACCCGTCCGGATTTATTTATGTGGAATTTTAAGGCGTGTGGGGGATTAATGGGAAAAATAAGCGTGATCGCTTATTTTTCACACTGCTATTTGTGCCGCAGGCGTCACAAAGTAGCTGGGATTGCAGAGCCGAACTGGATGTTCGCCTCGCGATTCCTTCGGCGCAAGCGCCTGCGGAATGGAGAATAAAATGAGAAAAAAGTGGATTCGAGGGGGCATTTTTCTGTGTCTGGTGCTCCTTTTACTGAGCAATTTAAATCGGATTCTGTGTGTCAAATCGCCGCATGGAGTCGATCAGGCGCGGTATCTGTATGTGCAGCCGAAAAATAAAATCGACGTACTTTTTCTGGGCAGCAGCCACGTTCACTGCAACGTGAATACGCAGCTGCTCTGGGACGAATACGGCATGGCAGCGTACCTGATGACCGGCGCGGAGCAGCCGCTTTGGAACAGCTATTATAATCTGAAAGAAGCGTTGAAGACCCAGAAGCCGAAGCTGGTGGTGCTGGACATGTTCTGTCCGAGTCGTTTTTATGATGATTTCCAGCCGGGATGGGCAGATGAAAACCTTGACGGGATGCGGATATCCCTGAATAAGCTGGAAGCAGTGTATACAAGCGTGCAGGAGGAGCAAAGTCACTTTTTCCTTGGATTTACGGAATATCATTCCAGATATGATCAGCTGACGACAGAGGATTTTCAGAATTTCGTCTGGAATCGGAAAACGCAGGAGCGTTGGAAAGGCTACACGCCGCTAAAACGCCACGCAGAGCTGACGGAGCCGGATATGAGCCATGTGACGACATCGCAGGAAATGACCGAAAAATCAAAGGAATATTTTGAAAAAATCGTAGAGCTGACAAAAAAAGAAGGCATTACACTTGCGCTGATTTCCGGACCGTATCTGTTGGAGGAAAGGGATCAGGAGGTTTACAATTCCATTGGGCAGCTGGCAGAAAAAGATGGACTGCTGTTCTGGAACACTAATACGCCTGCCCGTTATCGGGAGATGGGGCTGGATTTTTCAACGGATTATGCAGACCACGCGCACTTAAACGAGGCGGGCAGCGTAAAGTACACGGCGTATCTTGGAAAGTGGCTTTCCAAAAACTACAGCTTTCCCGACCGCAGGGGACAAAAGGGCTATGAATCGTGGGAAAACCAGCTCATGAAATCCGGAGAATGAGGACTGCGTGCTGACCGGGCGAAAGCTTTACAAAAAACGGGACTTCTGGTATGCTGTCAAATATGGTTTCGGACTGGAATGTGCGCGCCGGATGCGCCGCAGATTGGTAAAATATACCGCTGCTGATCGACCAGGACGCGCTGCAGTGCAGGCAGGAAGCAAACAGACAGAAAGGAAATTGACATGGACATTTTAAATAAGCTCAGAGAGGAACTTCAGGTAGAGCGCTGGCAGGTAGAAGCAGCGGTCAAGCTGATCGACGAGGGCAATACGATTCCCTTTATTTCCAGATACCGAAAGGAAGCAACCGGTTCTTTAAATGACGAGGTACTGAGAAATCTGTACGAGCGTCTGAACTATCTGCGCAATCTGGAGGAGAAAAAGACCTCCGTTATGGCGAGCATCGAAGAGCAGGGCAAGCTGACGGACGATCTGAAAAATAAAATTCAGGCGGCAGAAACGCTGGTTGTCGTAGAGGATTTATACCGCCCTTACCGTCCGAAGAGAAAGACGAGAGCGAGTGTTGCAAAGGAAAAGGGGCTGGACGGACTTGCCGATCTGATCCGGGAACAGAAATTTTCCGGTTCTCTGGAAGAAGCGGCAGCTGCTTATGTGAATCCTGAAAAAGGCGCAGCGGATACAAAGGAAGCGCTGCAGGGCGCACAGGATATCCTTGCGGAAGGAATATCCGATGAAGCTGATTACCGAATGTACATCCGGAAAATCACGATGGACGAGGGCAAGCTCACCAGCACCGCGCGGGATGAAAAGGCGCAGAGTGTTTATGAGATGTACTATCAGTACGAGGAGCCGCTCAAAAAGGCAGCGGGACACCGTGTGCTGGCATTGAACCGCGGCGAGGCGGAGAAATTCCTGACCGTTAAGGTGGAAGCACCCCGTGACCGTATTTTACAGTACCTTGCAAAAAAAGTAATTACCGAAGAAAATCCGGTGACGGAGGCGGTACTGCGCGCCGTGATTGAGGACAGCTATGACCGTCTGATCGCCCCGGCGATCGAGCGCGATATTCGCAATGAGCTGACAGAAAAAGCTGAAGAGGGTGCAATCAGCGTCTTTGGCAAGAATCTGGAACAGCTTTTGATGCAGCCTCCAATCGCCGGACATGTAGTGCTCGGCTGGGATCCGGCGTTTCGTACCGGCTGTAAGCTTGCTGTTGTGGATGCGACCGGAAAGGTACTGGATACGAAGGTCATTTATCCGACTGCACCTCAGAACAAAGTAGAAGAAGCCAAAAAGGAATTAAAGAAGCTGATCGACAAGTACGATATTTCTCTGATCTCTGTGGGAAACGGCACTGCGAGCCGCGAGTCCGAGCAGGTGATCGTCGATTTGATCAAAGAGCTGAAAAAGCCGGTTCAGTATGTGATCGTCAACGAAGCGGGCGCATCTGTTTATTCTGCCAGCAAGCTGGCAACGGAAGAGTTCCCGCAGTTTGATGTGGGACAAAGAAGTGCGGCTTCGATCGCACGCCGTCTGCAGGATCCACTTTCCGAGCTGGTAAAGATCGATCCCAAATCCATCGGTGTCGGACAGTATCAGCATGATATGAACCAGAAAAAGCTTGGGGAAGCCCTGGGCGGTGTGGTAGAGGACTGTGTAAACCGGGTAGGCGTGGACTTAAATACCGCATCTGCTCCGCTTTTGGAGTACATTTCCGGTATTTCCAAGACGGTTGCAAAAAATATCGTAGAATACCGGGAAGCAAACGGACGCTTTACAAACCGGAAGCAGCTGTTAAAGGTTCCGAAGCTGGGGCCCAAAGCATTTGAGCAGTGCGCAGGCTTTTTGCGGATTGCGGACGGAGAAAATCCGCTGGATGCGACGAGCGTACATCCCGAGTCCTATCCTGCGACGATGGAATTGTTAAAGAAACTGGAGCTTTCTATGGAAGATGTGCGCATGCTGCAGGCGGAAGCCAAAAAGGGACGCGCTGCGCAGAACACATCGGGCGCTGACAGCAAAAATACTTCAGGCGACGCTGCACGCCAGAATGTGTCCGCCAAAGGCAAAGCAAACCGCAAGGACCGCAGACAAAACGGCTTCAACATCCGTAATACGGATACGGCGATGGGACGCGCACTGGCAGCAGCCATGCAGGGAATGACTTTGGATGCAGACAATGGCAGAACCGACAAAAAAGGAGCAAACGCATCGGGGCGGTCTGGCGCAGGAGCATTGAACGCTGCAAATGCGTCGACAGGAGCTGCTGCAGGCAGCAGCACATCCGGCAGCCAGAAGGCAGCAGCCGTTTCTGCACTGGAACGCCGCATTCCGGACAAGAAAAAGCTGGCGGAAGAGCTTGGTATTGGCGAGATCACGCTGACAGATATTGTAAGGGAGCTGGAAAAGCCTGCCCGCGATCCGCGTGAGGATATGCCCCGCCCGATCCTGCGCAGCGACGTGCTGGATATGAAGGACCTAAAGCCCGGCATGGTGTTAAAGGGAACCGTCCGTAACGTCATCGACTTTGGTGTATTCGTGGATATCGGCGTCCATCAGGACGGACTGGTGCACATTTCCCAGATCACGGACCGTTTTATCAAGCATCCGCTGGAAGCAGTCAGCGTTGGGGATATCGTGGATGTAAAGGTACTGGACGTTGATCCGGTCAAAAAACGGATCGGCCTGACGATGCGGTTGGATCAGAAATAAGAAAAAATAAATTTTCTCTTGATTTTTTATCAAAAACGTCATATACTCAACACGTTAATAAAGGTAAAGTTCTTCAGGGTCGGGTGCAAATCCCAACCGGTGGTATAGCCCACGAGCCTTTCGCTGTATAAGCCAGCGGGGGCATGATTCGGTGATCCTTCTGCAATGGGAGCAGACGGAAACTCCGAAGCCGACAGTACAGTCTGGATGGAAGAAGACGATTGCTTTTTCTGATGCGTTTTTGCCGACGCAGAAGAAACCCAAAGCAAACAGCGCACAGACCCGGAAGATTTCTCTTCCGGGTTTTTTATGTTCCAAAGGAAGGGGATATCCTGTGAAGGAAAAGCCCTTTGGCAGGATCCCTGACAGGCATATCGCTGTGCAAAGAACTTTCCTGCAAATCGAAAGGAGACTTAAAAATGAGTTCTTTATGGCAAACCGTATCTGAAAACGTAGTATTTGTATTGGAGTTTCTTGCACTGATCGTGGTGATGTTTCTGATCGCCTATGTCATTGAAAAAGCAGTCAAGAAAAAAAATAACGACACAGAGCGTGTCCTTGCAACCAGAAAAATCGTCGTGATCGGCGTATTTTCCGCAATTGCAGCGATCCTGATGGTACTGGAGTTTCCGGTTCCCTTTGCACCGTCCTTCTACGGACTGGACTTTTCCGAGCTTCCGGCGCTGATCGGTGCATTTGCATACGGACCGGTGGCGGGTGTCATGATTGAGTTTTGTAAAATTCTGATCAAGCTTGTGTTAAAGCCCTCTTCCACAGCGTTCGTCGGAGAGCTGGCAAACTTCTCGATCAGCTGCATGCTGGTGCTGCCTGCGTCCGTGATCTACCTGTTCAAAAAATCGAGAAAACAGGCGATTCTCGGCACCGTTGTAGGTACACTGATCATGACGGCGTTTGGCTCCTGCTTCAATGCCATTTATCTGCTTCCGAAATTTTCTGAGCTGTACGGAATCCCGCTGGATGCGATCATCGGAATGGGAACGGCGATTAACCCGGCGATCCACAGCATCAGCGGACTGGTGCTGATGTGTGTTGTACCGTTAAACCTCTTAAAAGGCGGTCTGGTATCGCTGATCACTATTTTGGTTTACAAAAAGCTCAGCCCGATCTTAAAGGCAGCGCATAAATAATAGAATGCACGCTCCGCGAACATTCTATCGTTATGAATAAAAAAATCGATTACATGGCTGCAAGGCAGCTGTCGTAATCCACACAAATTCCCACCACGCACCGCAGAGGCGAAACCCTCTGCGGTTTTGTTTTCCAAAAAAAGTGCGCCTTGCCCTCCGGGTTCTGATTTCTTTGGAAAAATTTAAGAAAGATTTTATGAAAGATGGGGGGATTTTTCAGAGGCATTCCTGTACAATCAACTGTAACTGTAAAAACAGTGGGTTGACAGAAAAACGCAACCGTATTATTGTATTATACAAATAATACAGAAAGGGCAAATCAATGGCTGCACTTGTGGAAGTTAAGGATATCTGCAAGATCTATAACCCCGGCGAGAACGAAGTCCGGGCGCTGGATCATGTGTCGGTATCCATTCAGGAGAAGGAATTTGTGGCGATTATCGGTCATTCCGGTTCGGGCAAATCGACGTTGATGAACATGCTCGGCTGCCTCGATGTGCCGACCAGCGGTTCCTATTTTTTACATGGAAAAGATGTGTCGCGCATGAGCGATGATGAATTGTCGGACGTCAGAAACCGGGAGATCGGTTTTATTTTTCAGGGCTTTAACCTGATCGCGAATCTGACGGCGCTGGAAAATGTAGAGCTGCCGCTCATTTACCGTGGCGTCGGCAAAAAAGAACGCCGGGAGCTGGCGGAAGCGGCGCTTGAAAAGGTCGGACTGGGACAGCGTATGTCGCATAAACCATCGGAGATGTCCGGCGGACAGCAGCAGAGGGTTGCAATTGCGCGGGCAATTGCACAGGCGCCGCCGGTGATCCTGGCGGATGAACCCACCGGTAATCTGGATTCGGGTTCCACCAAAGAAATCATGAGCATTTTAAAACAACTCCACCGTGAGGGACGAACCGTGATTTTGATCACCCATGATAACGATATCGCGGCGCAGGCAAGGCGGGTCATCCGCATCAAAGACGGAAAAATCGAGGCGGATTTCGAGCAGCAGGTAGAAGATTGGTAACTGCTCAGTAGGTCTGCGCATTTACTGCGCTGACCGTAAGAAAACTTAGACCAGAAGGCAAAAATCCTATCGGCACAGCCGATTTGGAATGGATTTTTGCGCGTAACTGTGAGGGGACTGAACAGTTATGAAAAATAGAATTTTTCAATCGCGAGATTTGTGTCTGTGCGCACTTGACACAAACTCGGCATGTACAAAAAAATGTGCGCAGAAATGAGAGGAAAAGATGGCTAAAAATATTACCGTGGATAATTTTGAAAAAGAGGTACTGCAGGCGGCAGGCCCCGTTTTGGTAGACTTCTGGGCAACCTGGTGCGGACCCTGCCGGATGCAGGGACCTGCAGTGGAAAAGCTGGCAGAGGAAGGCTATAACGTCGGCAAAATCAATGTGGACGACGAGGGTGAGCTTGCAGAGCGCTATCATGTGATGAACATTCCGACTCTGATTATTTTCAAAAACGGCGAAGAAAAAGAGCGCATGGTCGGCGTACAGAGCAAAGATCTGCTGGAAAGCAAATTAAAGGCGCTGGCATAAGGCGTTGTGACAAAGCATTTGTTACAGGAAACGGCTTACTTTCAGCCGCTGTCATAGTACAATGATATGGTATCACGCAAAGCGGCAGGATATGCCGCATAGATACAAAGGGGAAAGAGGGAAAAAGATGGAACTGGGAATTAACACAGATTTTGCAAACGAGCCGTGGGAATTGGAAGAAATCAAAAACAAGCTCCGCGAGATCGCAGAGGCTGGCTTTACGCACATTCACTGGTGCTTTGACTGGGATGGGGATTATCTGTACGCCCGCAGCGAAATGGAGCAGATCCGCAGCTGGATGGACGAGCTTGGATTGAAAGAAAAAGGACTGCATGCTTCGAAGGGCAGCCGCCGATTTGTAGAAAGATATGCAGAGGCACCTCATGGCAGAAAAGACTACCTGTCTGAGCTGGAGCCGAACCGTATCGCGGGCGTCGAGCTGGTTAAAAACCGTGTGGAGCTGGTTCATGTGCTGGGAGGCAAGGAGATCGTGCTGCATATGTATCTGCCGACCAAGAGCTTTGAGGAAAAGCCGGAAATCAAAGAGCTTTTCTATCAGCAGGCATGCAAGTCTCTGGATGAGCTGCAGCCCTATTGTAAGGAGCTTGGGGTAAAGATCTGTCTGGAGAACCTGTTTGAAGCTTCGGCAGAAGCACAGATCGAGCAGTTTGATTATCTGTTTGGACGTTATCCCGCAGATTTTCTGGGACTGTGTATCGATACCGGACATGCAAACCTTGTCGGCGGCAACGAGTTCATCAAACTGCTGGCAACCCGCTATGCGGACCGTTTCTTCTGCCAGCACTTAAATGACAACAGGGGCTGGGGAAAAGAAGATGGCTGCGGAGACGCACACCGTCTGCCGGGGGAATGCAGCATTGACTGGAAAGAAACCATGAAGCTTGTCCGGGCGTCCGCTTACGAGCAGCCTTTCGTGATGGAAGTTTCCAAGCCGGAAGGGGAAGACTGCGCACATTACTTAAAGCGCGCCTATGAAGCAGGCGTTTGGATGGCAAATTTATAGAATTGATAAAGATTGTCCGGAAAGGGGGATCTGTATGCACTATGCGGAAGAAGAAATGCAGTATCATCTGCAGATTCATAACGGGCAGGTTGGGAAATATGTCATTTTGCCGGGAGACCCTAAACGGTGTGAAAAAATCGCCGCATATTTTGAACATCCGGTTTTGATTGCGGACAGCCGGGAATTTGTGACGTATACCGGAACGCTGGAGGGCGAGACCGTTTCTGTGACCTCGACAGGCATCGGCGGTCCCTCTGCGGCGATTGCGATAGAAGAGCTGTTCAAAGCGGGCGCGCATACGTTTATCCGCGTCGGAACCTGCGGAGGCATTGACACAGAGGTACAAAGCGGCGATCTGGTCATTGCAACCGGTGCGGTACGAGCTGAGGGGACGAGCCGGGAATATGCTCCGATCGAATATCCGGCAGTCGCAAACCTGGATGTGGTCTGCGCACTGCGAGAGGCAGCCCGGGATCAGGAGATCCGATTCCATACGGGCGTTGTGCAGAGCAAGGACTCCTTTTACGGACAGCACGAGCCGCAGGTCATGCCGGTGGATTATCTGCTGCAGCAGCATTGGGGCGCGTGGAAAAAGATGGGATGCCTTGCATCGGAAATGGAATCCGCGGCGCTGTTTATTGTGGCGCAGTATCTTCGGGTGCGCTGCGGCGCGATATTTCTGACGATGGCGAACCAGGAGCGGGAAGTGCTCGGACTTTCTAATCCGGTCGTCCACGACACGGACATGGCAGTACGCGTCGGCGTGGAGGCGCTGAAAAAGCTGATCGCACAGGATCGCATGACGAAGCTGTGAGCCTGGGATCTGTCTGTTGAGCCGCGTAATCAGGGATGGATGTTGTCCTGCACAGAGCATTTTCCTTGTCACCATAACAAAAAGAGCAGTCCCCGTGACGGTGGGAACTGCTCTTTTTCATACAGAATTTTTTAATTCTGTTTCATTCGTTTCAAAATTAAGCGATTTCGTTTACTGCTTTAGCCAGACGGGAAACCTTTCTGGAAGCGGTGTTTTTATGATATACGCCCTTGGAAGCAGCCTTGTCGATAACTGTGGTTGCGTTCAGCAGTGCAGCCTTTGCAGCTTCCTTGTCCTGTGCTTCGATTGCAACACGAACCTTCTTAACAGCGGTCTTAACAGAAGATTTGATTGCTTTGTTTCTTTCAGCCTTGGTCTGGTTTACTAAAATTCTCTTCTTTGCAGATTTAATATTTGCCACGATGATACCTCCAATGAATTAACCCAAAAATGTGTGCTGTATCGTATTACATTAAAGCCGGACACGGACGTTCTAATGCAAACATACATATGTATTCTATTGGATGAAAAGAATTCTGTCAATAGATATTTTCTGGATTTTTGGAAAAAATGGGAATATAGTTCTTACAGTTCACTCGTACCGTTTGTAAGCAGATTTCATGCTCGCATGAAAATCTGCTTACAAAAAGGTACGAAGGGAGCGCCACTTTATGAGTAAAAATGAGCTGCGAAGCAGCGGAGAGCGTCGAAGCGCGGTTCATGACAATAGAATGTTCGCGAAGCGTGCATTCTATTGTATTGCAAATGGCGCGAGTGAACTGTAAGAAACACAATCTTAGAAGGAGGGAATGCGAATGAGCGTTTTTGTCGTTCGGACAGATCTTGCACTGGAAGAGGGGGAACGGATTCGGGAGTCCGGCGTTGAGATTCACGGGGTAATTCTGGAAGAAGAAACCAGACCGGAAACGGGAATTTTGGTGACGCGGGTAAAAATAGAGACGAAAAATGGCGCAAAAATTATGGGGAAACCGATCGGAACATACGTTACACTGGAAGCCGGACAGCTTGGAAACGACGAGGAGGAGTATCAGCAGGAGGTGGCGAAGGAACTTTCGATGCAGCTGCAGAAACTGATTCCTGATCTGGAGACTGAAAAATCCGTGCTGGTCGTGGGGCTTGGAAACCGGCAGGTGACGGCGGATGCGCTGGGACCGCGGGTGGCGGACAGACTGTTTATTAACCGGCACATCATTCTCGAGTTTGGCGCTGCAGCGTATAACCGGAAAAAAATGAACCGCGTTAGCTGTCTTGTCCCCGGAGTAATGGCGCAGACAGGCATGGAGAGTGCGGAAATCGTGCGGGGCGTTGTGAAGGAGACAAAGCCGGATCTGGTGCTGGTTGTCGATGCGCTTGCGGCGCGTAGTACAAAGCGGTTAAACCGGACGTTCCAGATCAGTGACGCAGGAATCTATCCGGGTTCAGGGGTCGGCAACCACAGAAATGCGCTGACCGGGGAATCTCTGGGAGTGCCGGTGCTTGCGATTGGTGTGCCGACGGTAGTGGATGCCGCGACAATCGTCGGAGATGCGCTGCGGGAGATGGAACAGGAAAACCATTCTGCCTTGCTTCAAAACCGCGAGCATCCGCAGGCACTGTCTGGTCTGAATAATATGTATGTGACCGGAAAGGACATCGATGAGACAATTTTGTATCTGAGCGAAATCGTGTCGGATGGAATCAACCGGGCGCTGAACCCGGAAGGGTGACTGCGAATCAACCGGCATTGAATCCGGAAGGGTGATTACGAACCAGTCAGGTGCTGGGTTAGGAAAAGTGATGGCGAACCAATCAGGTGCTGAGCCAGGAAAAGTGATTCCAGCCTTCCTGTGCGCATATATTGCAGCATGGGGAAAAAAGACAGACCGAAAAAAAACAGATATCGGGCAGTGATTGCCATTGTGATAGCGGGAATTGTTTTTCTTACGTTTCCGCGCGCAGAGGAACGAAATTTCAGGGAGCTTTTGATGGAGGATACAGAGATGAGGCTTTTAAATGCCCTCTGTCCGGTGATCGCAGCGGCAGGGGACAACGGCAGGATCTCTGTGTCCGGATGGATTTTTCCGTTTCTTGGTTATCAGAGCAAAACAAAAACTGCGCAGCTGGCGCAGGAAAATTCTGATATGGTGGAAAAGATTCTGCTGGCGGAAGGGAGGGACGAATACACCGGGATGAGCGGTGACGATACAGAAAAAAATGCGCCGACGGATGGCAGGAACCTATCGCTTGAAGAGCTTGCGCGGTTGGAAAATGAGCAGGCGGGCGGACGAAAAAGCGGACAAAACGGCGTGGCGGACGGCAGCGAAACCGACGGGGGCAGTGCTGCATCCGACCGCGAAGGGCAAAGCAACGGCGGGATCGAAACCAGACCTGGCGATAGTCAAAACGAAACCGGCGACACAGCAAATAGCTCCGGCATCGGCGATTTTACAGCCTCTCTTCCGGAGAAGCAGCGTACCTACAACTGGTCGGAGCTTACGAGTTATGATGCGCTGGTGCGGGAATTTTATGCGATCGATCCGGCAACCGCGGCGGACGAGACGCAGCTGAATCAAAAGGCGCTGCTTGGCAGGGTGCTTTCCGTACAGAAGCGGACGGATGACCAGCCGCAGATTTTGATTTATCATACCCATTCGCAGGAAACCTTTGCCAATTCAATTCCGAGAAACGCGCAGACCGGAATTATGGGCGTCGGGGAGGTGCTGGCGGAAATTCTTCGCAAACAGTATGGCTATAACGTGATGCATCATATGGGACAGTATGACGTGGAAAAAAGGGATTATGCCTATTCCAATTCCCTTCCGGCGTTGGAAGCGATTTTGAAGGAAAACCCGTCGATTGAGGTGGTGATCGACCTGCACCGGGACGAAGTGGCAGAAGGAACACGGCTCGTGACGGAGATCGGCGGTAAAAAAATGGCGCGCTTCATGTTTTTCAACGGACTGTCCAGAACGAGGCGGCTCGGGGACATCGATTCGCTTCCAAATGAAAATATTGCGGATAATCTCGCATTTTCGTTCCAGATGCAGGTGCTGTGCAACGAGTATTACCCGGGGCTGACCCGCAGGATTTACTTGAAAGGCTACCGTTACAATATGCACTTAAAGCAGAGGTATCTGCTGATTGAAATGGGGGCGCAGACCAACACCTATGAGGAGTGTATGAATTCCTGTGTTCCACTGGCGCAGATGCTGGATCTGGAATTGTCGGGAAAAACAGATTTTACGCTTGATCCGGAGAAAGGATGAGAGTAAAATGAGAACAATAGTCTCCCGTTTTGCAATGTCCGGCGGATGGGCGCAGAACGGCATTGGTGTTTTCATTCTGATGATATACTGAGGGGATACCATCGACAAAAATACGACAGATAAGGGGTATTAGATGAGAGAGAAAAGAATCAGATGGAACGTATTTGCACAGGCAGTCTATACCATTGCGCTGCCGATCGCGTTTCAGAATTTATTGTCCACGACGGCGAGCATGGTGGATACGATCATGATCGGAAGCATGGGAGAGCTATCGGTCGCGGCGGTCGGCATCTGCTCGCAGATTTCGTCGCTGTTTTTCTCCTGCTATTTCGGATTTGCAGGAGGCGCGCTTTTGTTCTTTTCCCAGTATTGGGGTGCCAAAAGTGAAAAGGGTATCAACAAAACCTTTGGGCTTTCCATGAGCTTTATGCTGCTTGTCGGTCTTTTGTTCGGAGCAGTAGCGGTGACAAAGCCGGAGTTTTTGCTTGGGATTTATACAGATAAGAAAAATATTATAGAGGTGGCGATTCCCTATATCCGGATCGTTGGCTTTGCTTATCCGCTGCAGGTACTGGCGGTGATCATCAGCTTTCTGATGCGGGCGACGGAGCGCGTCAAGATTCCCCTCGTTTCTTCCGCAGTTGCGCTGGTAGTCAATTTTGTCCTGAACTGGATCCTGATCTACGGACGGTTCGGCATGCCGCAAATGGGAGCGGCAGGCGCGGCGGTAGGCACGCTGGTTTCCGGCATTGTCAATCTGATCATCCTGACAGTGTTTTTGCTGAAAGATAAAAAGACGGTTACCCTGCATGTACAGGAAATGTTCCACTGGGGAGAAGGATTTGCCGGAACCTATCTGTCCAAATGTTTTCCGATTCTGTGCAATGAGCTGTTTTACGGCATCGGTCAGATGCTGATCAATATCGTGATCGGAAGACAGTCGGAGAGTGCGATCGCAGCAATGGCAGCGTTCCGTGTTCTGGAGGGCTTTGTTTATGCCTTCTTCGGAGGACTGGCGGATGCCAGCAGCGTTGTGGTCGGCAAGGAGATTGGTGCAGGACGGCATATGAAGGGCTATCAGTATGTGAAAGGGTTCACGATTCTCTGCCCGGCGATCACATTTGGTATCTGTCTGGTTGGTGTGATCTTCAACCGTCCGCTGTTGTCTTTGTTCGGATTAGGAGCAGAGGCTATGGAATATGGCAAGTATATGCTGCTCATTTATTTGGCAGCGGGAACCGTGCGAACCTGTAACTACATTATGAATACCTGTTACCGCGCAGGCGGCGAGGCAATTTTCGGAACCGTTTTGGAAATTATCTGTCTGTATACGATCAGCGTACCTGCAACCTGGGTTGCAGGCATGGTTCTGCATCTGCCGTTCCTGGCCGTGTTCGCCTTTTTGTATACAGATGAGCTGATCCGTCTGGTGTTCGAGCTATGCTATACTGCGAGCGGCAAATGGGTCAAACCGGTTACACAGGAAGGGCGCGCGACCCTCGAAGAATTCCACGAGCAGATGGCGCAGCGCAGAAAGAAAAAACAGACGGCATAGTGCACCGTCCTTTTAATAAGAACAAACCAAAACAGCCGCCCGGCAGATATTTACCGGACGGCTGAAATTATTTTTTATTCATGAAATGATCTTTATTTCATGAAATGCTTTTTATTTCATGGATTCTTCCTGCTTCTTGATCATTCTGCGAACCATCTCGCCGCCGATGGAGCCGGCTTCCTTGGAAGTCAGGTCACCATTGTAGCCTTCCTTTAAGTTGACGCCCAGCTCGGACGCAACCTCAGTTTTGAAGCGTTCCAGTGCGGCCTTCGCCTCAGGAACTTCCACTCTATTGGATTTACCAGAATTCGTTGCCATGATTAGTCACCTCCATTATTTTCTGCTGTTGGGTTTCAGATAAGCTGCAGAGACTCTGTCATCGGATGGAACGTTGGCTCTGCAGCTGCCTGTCCGGTCGATGTATCAGTGTCACATTTGCTTATCTTGAGCTTAGTATGTTCCGGATACAGGGAATTATAATGGAAATTTTTGTCATTTTAGTTTTCTTTGGAACGACTGATTTACACAGAACAATAGGAATCGAACGGGCAGAGAATTTCTGCACCCAAAAGCGCAGCGTCCTCTTTTGTATGAGCAGCAAACAGAAGAATTTTGTCCTGTGCGCGGTTGCGGACGAGCGCAGCTGCTTTTTTGCGGTTTTCGCTGTCCAGACCGTTGAAGGGTTCATCTAAAATTAAAAGGTCGAAGGGAACGAGCAGGGCGCGCAGCAAAGACAATCGGCGCTTCATGCCGCCGGAAAATTCGCATACCGGCTGGAACAGGGCATTTTGCGGCAAAAGGGCTGCAGCGTAGGCAGAAAGTTCTGCGTCGGAAAGGCGCTGCCTGCACACAAAACGGAGATTTGTCAGGACATCGTAGCCCTCCAGCAGCCGATCCTCCTGAAAAACAGCGGAAATTTTGAGATTTTTTAGTCCATCTATTGTGCCGCTGTCCGGTGTTTCCAGACCCATCAGGATGCGAAAAAGCGTTGTTTTTCCTGTGCCGGACGGAGCCATGAGACAATAGGCGTTTCCGGGAGAAAGCGCGAGGCTTAGATCGGAAAAGACGACCTGTCCGTGATAGGATTTGGAAAGCTTTTGCAGAATCAGATCATTGTTTTTCATGAACAGTGTTCCCCTTTCCGCCGGCAGCAGTCATGAGCCGGAGCAGAATTTTTTCAAAACAGGAGGCGATAAGAATGATCGCGAGCGTCCAGGCAAACAAAGAAGCCGTGTCGAGATAAATTTTTGCTTCATAGAGGTTTGCACCGATGGAAAAGTCGGGGACGCCGATGACCTCGGCGGCGATGCCGGATTTAAATGCCATGCCGAGCGCCGATTTACAGGCGCTGATCAGATAGGGCGACAGCGCCGGACGGTACAGGTAAAAGACTTTTTTATGGAAAGGAACGCGAAAAACCTGCGCCATTTCCAAAAGTTTCGAGGCGGTGCTTTTTAAGCCGCTGACCGTGCTGATGTGCAGGATCGGATAGGCGACCAGAAAAGAAATCAGGATCGAAAGGTTTTTCGAACCGGTCCAGATCAGGGCGAGGATGACAAATGACGCGACCGGGATAGATTTCATAAACTGAATTGGCGGTTCCAGAAATTCCCCGACAATCCGGAAGCGGCAGGAGAGCGCCCCGGTCAGGATGCCGAGCAGCATGGCTAGAAAAAATCCAATGCAGATGCGGGAAATCGAAAACCAGATGGAACGCCAGAACCCAGCGGTGATCAGACATGAAAAAAAGGTCCGAAGCGTTTTTGACGGGCCGACGAGCAGGATGTCATTGTGAAAGAAAACAGCGAGCAGCTGCCAGACGAGCAGCCAGAACGCGTATATGCCGAGCTTTTTGAAAAGCTTCGGGAATCCTTTTTTTCTATTCATAAAAAATGCTCCATATCAAAACAGCTGCAGCCGCACGCAAAAGCGCGGGATGCAGCTGTAACTTCTTATCATATGGAAACTTTGTTTCCATATGATAAGAAACGCTCCGCGAGGATGCGCACTCGGCGCAAGGGTAGATGGTTGCCGAAGCAACCGCGCCTCGGCGCAAGAATGTGCCGAAGCACATTTTTTTACTGCAGATAATAGAAATCATCCTCCGGCAGGGAACCGCCAACGGACTGTGGGTTCTGCGAAAGCAGTACAGACAGATAGCCGTTTAACGCATCCTTCATGTCCTGTCCGTCGAGATAGGTGATGTTGCAGGCGGGCAGTGCTTTCTGTGCGATGGCAGCTTTTGCGACGATTCCTGCCTTTTCGATCAGGGCAGCAGCACCTTCAGGATCGGCTGCAGTATAGGCGATCGAAGCCTCGTGCTCCGTTAAAAACGTATCTACAAGATCTTTGTGTGCGGCTAAAAACTCGTTGTTGACGATCGAAACGCCGGTCACGAGACGGCTGTTGGAACCATCCTCCTGCAGGCTGTCCCATACTTTTGTCAGATCAAGGACAACGGACAGGCTGTCGTTCTGCGCGATGGCAGCAGTTACAAAAGGTTGCGGAAGCAGACCGATCGCATTGGGATCTTCTGCGAGAACTGCGGCAACCTCGGATGCCTCGGACTTAAATTCGAGGGTCACGGCTTCGCCGGAAAGACCGGATGCAGAGATCAGATAGCGGAGCACATATTCCGGGGTTGTGCCTTTGCCGGGCAGATAAACGGTTTTGCCGGACAGGTTTTCGATCGAGCTGATAGAAGAATCGCCGGATACCAGATATAAAACGCCGAGGGTGTTGATATCGATCACGGAAACCTTACCTTCTGTCTTGTGATACAGGACAGAAGCGACGTTCGCGGGCAGCAGGGCGATGTCGATCTTGCCGGAAGCAACCAGACCGGTCAGTTCGTCGGCAGCGGTCACCATTGTGAATTCGTAGTTGTTTGCGGCAGTGCCGTTTTTGGCATCATCCATGAGTTTGACCAGTCCCATTGTGGTAGGACCTTTGAGGCCGCCTACGCGGACAACGGTGTCATCAGAGCTTTCCTCCAGGGCTTCGGTCGAGGTCTCTGTTTTAGCAGCAGTCATTTCTTCTAAAGAAACTTCCTCGGAGCCGGTTTCGATAGCGCCTTCGGCAGTGCTGATGGTTTCGGGAACAGTGCTTTGCGAAACGGAAGCGGAAGATGAGCAGCCTGCGAGCAGGGATGCGCACAGCAGGGTGCTCATCAGCAGGGAACCAAACTTTTTCATAATCATGTCTCCTTTTTCAGACTTTGATAGATGGTTTTCGTACTGATGCCGTCCAGCATGCCGAGCTTGCCGGACAGGCTGCTGATCTGGTTCATAGGCGCGTCGAGAACAATGCTGATAATAGAAAGACCGCGCTCCCGGTAAGGCAGTCCCATCCGTCCGATAATATACTGTCCGTATTCATGCAAAATACGGTTCATCGTTTCGATCGAATCGGGATTTTCCACCATAATTCCAATCAGGGCTACGCGGTTGTCCATAAAATTTCCTCCTGTGTACGCCTTCTCCCGCAGAAAATCAGCCCGCAATCCGAAAAACTGCGGCAAAAATCTTTAGGGTCAGCACGAATTGTCTTAACAATAGCATAAAATCGGGAGACTGTCAAAAAAAACTGGCATTTTAAAACACCTTATGATATAATCGTACAATGACTGTAGTGAGTTTGATGCGGTTGTGCGTCTTTTTATAAAAACGCTTTTGTACCGGCGGCTCACTGGAATATCCGTCAGACGGACAAAAGCAACACGAGGAGGACTTATACAATGAGTTTACAGGTTGAAAAACTTGAAAAGAACATGGCGAAACTGACCATTGAGGTTTCCGCAGATGAATTTTCCAAGGCACTGGAAGATGCTTACCAGAAAAACAAAAGCAAAATCTCCGTACCCGGTTTCCGTAAGGGCAAGGTTCCCAAGAAGATGATCGAGCAGATGTACGGCAAGGGTGTATTTTACGAAGATGCTGCCAATGCCCTGATTCCGGAAGCATACGAAAAAGCGCTGGAAGAATGTGAAGAGACCATCGTTTCTTCTCCTAAGATCAACGTTACCCAGATCGAAGAAGGCAAATCCTTCATCTTTACTGCAGAGGTTGCATTAAAGCCGGAAGTAACCCTGGGCCAGTATAAGGGCGTTGAGGTTGACAAGGTAGAAGTTTCCGTAACCGACGAAGAGGTTGAGGCTGACTTAAAGCAGCAGCAGGAAAACAACTCCAGAACTGTAGTTGTGGAGCGTCCTGTACAGGATGGCGACATCGCTGTAATCGACTATGAAGGCTTCATCGACGGCGTAGCCTTCGAAGGCGGCAAGGGCACCAACTACAATCTGACGATCGGTTCCCATTCCTTCATCGGCGACTTCGAAGAGCAGCTGATCGGCAAGAACGCAGGCGAAGCGTGCGAAGTAAACGTAACTTTCCCTGAAGAGTACCATGCAAGCGAGCTGGCTGGCAAGCCTGCACAGTTCAAGGTAACTGTTAAGGAAGTAAAGGAAAAACAGCTTCCTGAATTAAACGACGAGTTCGCAGGCGAGGTTTCCGAGTTTGAAACCCTGGCTGAGTACAAAGAAGATATCAAGAAGAGCCTGCTTGCAAAGAAAGAAGCAGACGCTAAGGGCGCTAAGGAAGACGCTGTCATCGACGCAATCGTAGAGAATGCGCAGATGGAGATCCCGGACGCTATGGTAGAGACTCAGCAGAGACAGACCATCGACGAGTTCGGTCAGAGACTGCAGATGCAGGGCCTGAACCTGGAGCAGTACTTCCAGTTCACCGGTCTTACCTACGAGCACATGATGGAGCAGGTAAAACCTCAGGCAGAGCGCAGAATCAAATCCAGACTGGTTCTGGAAGCGGTTGCAGCTGCTGAGAATATCGAAGCTACGGAAGAAGATTTTGATGCAGAAGTAAAGCGCATGGCAGAAGGCTACAAGATGGAAGCAGACAAGATCAAAGAGCTGATGGGTGAAGCCGGCAAGAAGCAGATCATGGAAGATCTGGCTGTCCGCAAGGCTGTAGATTTCGTTGTAAGCGAAGCAGTAGAGAAATAATTTCAAACTGCGAACGATTCGAACATGATCTAAAATATTTCTTAAATATCAGCTGGATTTGTTGCAAAAGACAATGCCATGGGATAAGATTGGAAACAGATCAAATCCGACAGCGGGGCAGTTTCCTGCTGCAATAAAAAAAACCGCAGGGTTTTATGTATGCCAGAGCAGGGGCGTTTAACTGCTCTGGCATACCCCTTGTGAAAGGAGAGTGCTCAGATATGAGTTTAGTACCTTATGTAATCGAACAGACAAGCCGCGGAGAACGTTCCTATGACATTTATTCCAGACTGCTCAAAGAAAGAATTATTTTCCTGGGTGAGGAAGTAAACGATGTAACGGCGAGCCTCGTTGTGGCTCAGCTTCTTTTCCTGGAATCTGAAGACCCGGACAAGGATGTCCATCTGTATATCAACAGCCCCGGCGGCTCTATTCCTGCCGGTATGGCAATTTATGATACGATGAAATTTATCAAATGCGATGTCTCTACGATCTGTATCGGTATGGCGGCAAGCATGGGAGCCTTTTTGCTGGCAGGCGGCACGAAAGGCAAGAGAATGGCCCTCCCGAATGCGGAAATCATGATCCATCAGCCTCTGGGCGGCGCACAGGGACAGGCGACTGATATCGAAATCAACGCGAAGCATATATTAAAAACAAAAGAGAGAATGAACAGAATTCTTGCGGAGAATACTGGAAAAGAGTACGAAGTGATCGCTGCGGACACCGAAAGAGATAACTGGAAGACCGCAGAAGAAGCCAAAGAATATGGCCTGATCGATATGATTATCACTTCCCACGAGGATTATTTGAAATAAGAAATAGATAGGAGAACGATATGGCAGGCAGATTTTCTGATGACCAGGTGAGATGTTCCTTCTGCCACAAGACACAGGATCAGGTGCATAAGCTGATTGCTGGTCCGGACGGCGTATATATCTGTGATGAGTGCGTGGACATCTGTGCCGAAATCATCGAAGAGGAAAATGAAGAAGAACCGCAGGAGGAAGATCCTAAACAGATCAACCTGCTGAAACCGGTGCAGATCAAAGAATTCCTCGATGATTATGTGATCGGTCAGGAAGAGGCCAAAAAGGTACTGTCCGTTGCTGTATATAACCATTATAAAAGAGTGACAGCCGGGGCGGACGACGATGGCGTTGAGCTGCAGAAGTCCAACATTATTATGCTGGGACCTACCGGCAGCGGCAAGACATATCTTGCACAGTCTCTGGCGAAGATCATCAACGTACCGTTTGCGATCGCAGATGCGACGACGCTGACGGAAGCCGGATATGTCGGTGAGGATGTTGAAAACATCCTGTTAAAGCTGATTCAGGCGGCTGATTATGATATTGAACGGGCACAGCTCGGTATTGTATATCTGGATGAAATCGACAAGATCACGAAGAAAAGTGAAAACGTATCGATTACCCGCGACGTTTCGGGAGAGGGCGTACAGCAGGCACTGCTGAAGATCATGGAAGGCACAGTAGCGAGTGTTCCTCCCCAGGGCGGACGGAAGCACCCGCAGCAGGAGCTGATTCCGATTGACACGACGAACATTTTGTTCATCTGCGGCGGCGCCTTTGACGGCATCGAGCGGATCGTGGAATCCAGACTGGACAAAAAGAGCATCGGCTTCAACGCACAGATTTCTTCCAACGTAGAGCGCAAGGCAGGCGAGCTGTATGCGGATGTAACTCCGCAGGATCTGGTGAAGTTCGGACTGATTCCGGAGTTCGTCGGACGCGTGCCGATTACGGTAGCGCTGGAGGGACTGGACAGAGAGGCATTGATCCGAATCCTCATGGAGCCGAAGAATGCGCTGATCAAGCAGTATCAGAAGCTCTTTGGATTCGACCATGTAAAGCTTTCCTTTGAGAAGGAAGCGATTGAAAAGATCGCTGACCTCGCGCTGGAGAGAAAGACAGGCGCCAGAGGACTTCGCTCCATCATGGAAAAGACGATGATGGATGTGATGTATCAGATCCCTTCCGATCCGAGCATTACACAGTGCGTAATTACAAAAGAAGCGGTAGAAGGAACCGGAAAACCGATGGTGGTACGGCGTGAAAAACAGGGACTTCTGGACGGCTTTAAAGAAGCAAAATAGAATGACAGTAAAAGACGCCGCCCGCGACAGATACGGACGGCGTTTTTATCGTATAGGAAACTTCGTTTCCATACGATAAAAAATACTCCGCAGGATTTTATCCTAAACTCCGCATCAATAGGAGATAGCATACGATGGAAAATTTCAAAAAACTTCCGGTGATCGCCCTGCGCAGCATGACGATCCTGCCGGATACGATGATACATTTTGACCTGATCCGCAAGAAGTCCATTCTGGCGGCAGAACAGGCGATGAGCGAAGATCAGGAGGTATTTCTGGTAACCCAGTGCCATGCTGAGACGGAGGACCCGCAGGCAGAGGATCTGTACCAGATCGGCTGTATTGCAAAGGTAAAACAGGTCACGAAGCTGCCGGACAATCTGGTTCGCGTTCTCGTAGAGGGCGTTTGCAGAGGACGTCTTAGGACGCTTTTTGGAGAGTGGGAATGGCTCGGTGGCGACATCGAGGTGCTGGAAGTGCCGGCAATGGACGAAAGCAGGAAAGAAGCGATGCTGCGCAGCGCGCGCGATCGTTTCACAGAATATTGCAAATATTATCCCAGAACGGGACGGACGCTTCTGCGCCATATGGAGGAAATTCACGATCCTGGTAAGCTGATGGATCAGATTATCGAAAATATTCCGGCAGATTACACCGTAAAGCAGAAAATTTTGGAGCAGGTGGATCTCGAAAGCCGTTTCGAAGCGCTGGCAGAGGTGCTTGCGACGGAGGTAGAGGTTGCCAGAATCCGCACGGATCTGACGGAAAAAGTGCGGGAACGTGTGGATAAAAACCAAAAAGATTACATTTTGCGGGAACAGCTGAAATATATTCAGGAGGAGCTGGGGGAGGACGATGCGTCGGATGCAGCATTGTATGAAGAAAAGCTGCAGCAGCTCAAAGCCTCTAAAGAAGTAAAGGAAAAGATCGCAAAAGAAATCTCCAGATTCAAACGGCTTTCCACAAACAGTGCAGAGTCCGGTGTGGAACGTGCCTACATCGAGACACTTCTGGAGCTTCCGTGGGACAAAACCTCCCGCGAAACCTCCGACCTGACCCGCGCGGAGGAGATTCTTGACCGGGATCATTATGGTCTGGAACAGGTAAAGGAGCGTATGCTGGAATTTTTGGCGGTGCGCGCGCTGACCAAGCAGGGAGAAAGCCCGATTATCTGTCTGGTAGGACCTCCCGGAACCGGTAAAACCTCGATTGCACGCAGCGTTGCAGAGGCGTTGAATAAAAAATACGTCCGCATCAGCCTTGGCGGTGTGCGGGATGAGGCGGAGATCCGGGGACACAGAAGAACCTATGTCGGCTCAATGCCCGGACGGATTGTCAATGGTTTGAGACAGGCAGGCGTGAAAAACCCGCTGATGCTGCTGGATGAGGTGGATAAGGTTTCGAGCGACTATAAAGGAGACACCGCTTCGGCGCTTCTGGAAGTGCTGGATGCCGAACAAAACTGCAATTTCCGTGATCATTATGTGGAAATTCCGATCGATTTATCGGAGGTGCTGTTTGTTGTGACGGCAAATACGACCGAGACAATTCCGCGTCCGCTTCTGGATCGTATGGAAGTGATCGAGGTCAGCAGTTATACCGCTGCGGAAAAGTTCCACATCGCACGGGAGCATCTGATGCCCAAGCAGCTGAAGAAAAACGGTATGCAGGGACGGCTGATCGTCAGTGATAATGCACTGCGCAGCGTGATTGAGGGTTATACAAGAGAAGCCGGTGTCAGAGGTCTGGAGCGAAAGCTTGGGGAGATCTGCCGGAAAGCAGCGAGAGAGCTGTTAAAAGAAGATAAAAGCTGTATCCGCGTCAACGACCGGAACCTCGAAAAATATCTCGGCAAGCCCAGATTCCATTCCCTGAAAGCAAATCAGACGGACGAAATCGGAATTGTGCGCGGCCTGGCATGGACGAGTGTGGGCGGCGATACGCTGCAGATTGAAGTCAATATGATGCCGGGCAAAGGCGAGCTGGAGCTGACCGGACAGTTAGGCGATGTGATGAAGGAATCCGCTATGACTGGCCTGAGCTATATCCGTTCGGTCAGCGAGCGGTATCAGATCGATCCCGACGTATTTAAAAAGAATGATTTTCATATTCATATTCCGGAGGGAGCGGTTCCAAAGGACGGACCCTCCGCCGGTATTACGATGGCGACGGCGCTTCTGTCTGCGCTGACCCATACGCCGGTTCGCGCCGATCTGGCGATGACGGGCGAAATTACGCTGCGGGGCAGAGTGCTGCCCATCGGCGGCTTAAAGGAAAAGACTCTGGCGGCAAAGACTGCTGGAATCAAAACAGTATTGGTGCCAGAAAAGAACCGTCCGGACGTTGAAGAGATTCCGGCGGAGATCAAAAATGGGTTGGAAATTCTTTTTGTAGAAACGATGGACGATGTGATTGCGCACGCTTTTGTGGGCGGGAAAGGAAACAACTGATATGGTAATCAAATCCGTTCAATTGGAAACGGTCTGCGGCATTACGAGTAAGCTTCCGGACAATATACTGCCGGAAATTGCATTTGCCGGAAAGAGTAACGTTGGCAAATCCTCCCTCATCAACGGGATCATGAACCGGAAAAGCCTGGCGAGAACTTCTTCCCAGCCCGGCAAAACCCAGACCATCAACTTTTATAATGTAAATGAAGTGTTTTATCTGGTAGATCTGCCTGGCTATGGCTATGCAAAAGCCAATCAGGAAGTCAAGGCGCAGTGGGGCAAGATGATCGAACGATACCTGCATTCCTCCAAGCAGCTAAAGGCGGTTTTTTTGCTGATCGATATCCGGCACGACCCGTCTGCAAACGATAAGCAGATGTATCAGTGGATGCGTCATTACGGCTTTGATCCGATCATCATTGCAACCAAGCTGGACAAAATCAACCGCAGTCAGATCCAAAAGCAGCTCAAGGCAATTCGGGTTGGCTTAGAGGCACAGAAGGATACGATCATCATCCCGTATTCCTCTCTTTCCAAGCAGGGACGGGAAGAAATTTATGATCTGCTCGACAGCATTCTCTCAGAAGACGGAGGCATTAAAGCATGTGGAGACAATCCAGAAAATATGTAAAAGCGGTGTTAAACCTGATCACTGCAGTAGTGATCTTGCTGTTTGTCGTATTTGTTGTTCCATCGGTTATTTCGTATTTTATGCCTTTTGTAATTGGCTGGATCATCGCGATGATTGCAAACCCGCTGGTGCGTTTTTTGGATGAAAAGATTAAGATCCGCAGAAAAGCAGGCTCTGCGATCGTCATTATTGCAGTTATCGCTGCGATCGTAGCTGGTATTTACGGGATCCTGAGCCTGCTTGCAGGACAGCTGAAGGGATTTGTGGAAGAGCTGCCGGGACTCTGGAAGGCAATGGAGTCTGATATTTCCAACGCGGGAAGCTCACTGGAAAGCTTTTCTCACTATTTTTCTCCAAACGTGCAGGAACAGGTTGCCAGAATTCTGAATTCGCTGATGAAGCTGTTGAGCAGCGCAGTGGATCATATGGGCAGTCCGACGGTATCTGCAGTCGGCAATTTTGCCAAAAATATCCCGACGATCATCGTCGGTGTCATCATGTGCCTGTTGTCCTCTTATTTTTTTGTTGCGCAGCGGGAAGAAGTGATTGCTGCGTTTCGCAGATATGTACCGGAGAACTTCCGCAAAAAGTGGGATGTGATGTATCACAGTCTGACCGGTGCCATTGGCGGATATTTCAAAGCACAGCTAAAGATCGAGATCTGGGTATATCTTCTGATGCTGGTAGGCTTTTTGATCCTGCGGGTGCGTTACGGTGCGCTGATTTCGATCGGGATTGCGATCCTGGATTTTCTGCCGGTATTCGGAACCGGTACGGTTCTGTGGCCATGGGCAGTGATCAAGGTGCTTGGCGGAGACTTTAAAATGGCCATCGGGCTGCTGATCATCTGGGGAGTTGGACAGCTTTTGCGTCAGCTCATCCAGCCGAAAATTGTTGGGGATTCCATTGGCGTTCCGCCGCTTCCGACCCTGTTTCTGATTTTTATCGGTTATAAGGTAGGCAGCGTTGCCGGCATGATCCTGGCAGTTCCGGCAGGCATTATTGTTGCCAATATGTACCAGGCGGGTTTTTTTGACACAACCATTGACAGTGTGCGGATCCTGGTGCATGGCTTTAACCGGTTCCGGCGCCTGACCCCGGAGGATAAGGCAGAGATTTCGGAGAAAAAGGAATAAAAAACGTTGTCGTGAGGTTCGGGGCGGCGCGCCAAAGTCTGAGGAAACGCTTGGTTGTTCGGGGGTTTTGGCGCGCTGCGCCCGCAGAGTGGAGGACGATTTGCGCAACTTTAGAATTGTGATTCAATACGAAGGAACCAGATATCAGGGCTGGCAGCGGCAGGGGACGACTCAGAACACGCTGCAGGGCAAATTCGAGGCGCTGCTTTCGAAAATTGCGGGGACTCCGGTGGAAATCCAGGCATCCGGCAGGACGGATGCAGGTGTGCATGCCCTGGGGCAGACCGCGAATTTCCATATGAATACGGAGCTTTCCTGCGAAGAGCTTCTGGATAAGCTGAACCAGTATCTGCCGGAGGATGTGGCGGTTATTTCCTGTCAGGAGGCTGCTCCCAGGTTCCACGCGCGTTTAAATGCGGTCGGTAAGACCTATTGCTACCGGATTCACAACAGCAAAATCCCGGCGGTGTTTGACAGACGGCTGGTATGGCAGATCGAACAGCAGTTAGATGTAGATGCGATGAAAACAGCGGCGAAGTATCTGGTCGGGACGCATGATTTTGCAGCGTTTACCTCCGCAAAAAACAAGAAAAAATCGACTGTCCGCTCGATAGAGTCCATTTTGTTCGAGCAAAACGGCGCGGATATCCGGATTTCTTTTCGGGGAGACGGATTTTTGTTCCATATGGTCCGCATTCTGACCGGAACACTGGTGGAGGTCGGTCTCGGGGTGCGCAGACCGGAAGAAATTGCTGCGATTCTGGACGGAAAAGACCGGCAGAAGGCGGGAATGCTGGCACCGGCGTCCGGACTTTGCCTGATGGAGGTTTATTATCAGTAGAGGATCTTTATGAAAAAGATATGGAATCAACTGGGACACAGTCTTTTTGCAGAGGATGAAAGCAGTCGGAAAACAAAGCACATTCTCAAGACTGTGTTTTTCTTTTATATTCTTGTGCTGCTCAAGGTGATTGTTTTTAAGTATCCCCTTGCGCGGCTGGAGGCGATCGCTGCTTCCTGGACAAAGGAGGTTGTCTGGGAGGGACTTGGAACCGCCAACTTCACTTTATTTAAGACGATTCGGATGTATATCCGTTACTGGGGAAAATTAAACAGCTTTGAAAATCTTTTCGGCAACGTGCTTGCTTTTGTGCCGCTTGGCTTCTTATTGCCGTTTCTGCAAAAGGAGAGCCGCCGATTCTGGATTCTGTTTCTGGACGCGTTCGTGCTTGTCTGCTGTATCGAGCTGTTTCAGCTTTTTACGGCATTCGGCGCATTTGATGTGGATGATATTTTGCTGAACTGCGTGGGTGCGCTGCTGGGATATGCGGTTTTTTCGCGCTGCCTGCGGGACGCCCGTCGGACACAGGAGAAGCAGGATGCACCGGGTGCACCGGGCACCGTCGGATAAAACGCGGTATCTGGGATGGAAGCACAGAGCGCGCTGCGCGGAATGCGGTTGGTATTCGTAAAAAATTTCACTGCGCTACGCTGCCGGAACGCAGAATTGGCGCTGGATTTTTCTGTGGAAATGGAGTAACATGAAAACATGTTTGCTGCATAGCAGAAAAAACTACATAGCAATTTGAAAAATGGGGAGATACAAAAGGAGGAGAAGGTCGATGCGACTGATTTTTATTCGGCATGCAGAACCGGATTATTCAATTGACAGCCTGACAGAAAAGGGCTGGCGGGAAGCGAAGCTTCTTGCTGAGCGCACGAAGCGTTGGAAGGTGGATGAATTTTACTGCTCGCCCCTTGGCAGGGCGAAGGATACGGCTTCATTTACACTGAAGGAATGTGGCAGGGAGGCAGTGACATGTGATTGGATGCGCGAATTCGATGCCTGTGTCGTTGACCCGGAAACCGGAAAGAACCGGCTGAGCTGGGATTTAAAGCCTGCTTACTGGACAAAAGAGCCGGATTTGCTGAATATAGATCGTTTTCTGGAAACGGATCTGATGAAAAGCGGTCCGGTTGCAGAGACCTATCAGAAAGTCTGCGATGGCTTAGACGGTATCCTCGCAAAACACGGTTACCACAGGGAGGGACGCTTATATCGCACGAAGCAGCATAATGAGGACACAATCGTGCTGTTCTGCCATATGGGAGTGACATTTTATATGCTGTCCCATCTGCTTTCCATTTCTCCGGTGTGTCTGAATCATACGATGTTTCTGCCGCCGTCTTCCGTGACGGTTGTGAGTACGGAAGAGGTGGAGCAGGGTTATGGGATGTTCCGGACGCAGATGCTGGGAGACACGTCTCATCTGTACTGCGCCGGGGAGCCGGTGTCCCACATGGGATATTTTGCGGAGATTCTGCAGGAGCGTCCGTTATGATTGGGCTGCAGGGCACATCCTCTGCGCAATCCGTCATTCCAACCGCTTACGCTATGCCGCAATCTGTAGTGCTTCCGATTGCGGATACTGCGCTCCTTACAGCACGGACGCTTGCACGCTATCATTTTCCGGAAGATGAGCGTGAGCAGCTAAAGCAGCTGTGCATTCGGCTAAAGGATACCTGCAGCGGTCAGATCAGCTGCAGGTTCGCAGCGTGTCCGGAAAAAGAAGATCGACTGGCAGCATCCATGACACTTGGAAAAGGAGTGGACGAGCTGCAGGAAAAGCTTCAAAAGCAGGATATGCTGCTGGAAAGCTATATGGTTGAAACGCTCGCCGGAGAAGCTCTGATGGAAGCCTATAGCCGATTCCATACGGAAATTCATCGAAGAACCGGATGGTTTGTGAAGCAGATGAGCTTTTTGGGAAGCAGCAGTGAGCCGATCGAACAGCTGCCGACACTGCTGAAAATGCTTGACTGCAATGGTCAATATACCGCTTCCTACATTACCTGCAATGAAAGCCTTTGCCTGATCCCAAAAAAAAGCGTCGTGTTCTGGACAGAATTGACAAAGGAGGGCGTCCGCTGCGCCGGTGTATGCGACAGCTGTGAAAATGTGCAGTGTGAGAACCGAATCCCGGATAATCCGGACAATCAGGAAGCGGCAGAAAAGACGGAAGGCGTGGTAGAGAGCATTCGATGGCCGGATCTGTTCGGACGGCCGCTGCCCTATGGCTATAACCGGATTTTTGGCAGATAAAAAGACCGAATGGAGGAAGACAAGACGTGAAGAAGCTGCTTTGTTATTTGAAAGGGTATGAAAAGGAAACCGTGCTCGCCCCTTTGTTTAAAATGCTGGAAGCATTGTTTGAGCTGTTTGTCCCGCTGGTAATGGCTGCGGTGATCGATCAGGGTATCGGGGGATCGGACAAACCGTACATCGTGAGGATGTGCATGCTTTTGATTGCACTGGGTGTCATCGGACTGGTCTGCTCGATTACAGCGCAGTATTTTGCGGCGAAAGCGGCGACCGGATTTTCCACCCGTCTGCGCCATGAGCTGTTTGCGCACATCCAGGGACTCTCCTATACGGAAATGGATACCCTCGGCACGTCTACGCTGATCACGAGAATGACAAGTGATATCAACCAGGTACAATCCGGTGTCAATCTGGTGCTGCGCCTGTTTTTGCGTTCGCCCTTTATCGTATTCGGCGCGATGATTATGGCGTTTACCGTAGATGCAAAGGCGGCGCTGATTTTCGTGGTGACGATTCCACTGCTTTCCATCGTCGTGTTCGGCATCATGCTCTGGACGATGCCTCTGTACAAAAAGGTGCAGGCGGCGCTGGATCAGGTTCTGGGTCTGACCCGGGAAAACCTGACAGGCGTACGCGTCATCCGAGCTTTTAATAAAGAAGAGGAAGAATTAAGCCGTTATCAGGAAAAAAATGAAACGCTGACCGGGCTGCAGAAATACGTCGGCAGAATCTCCGGTCTGATGAACCCCATTACTTATGTGATCGTCAACGTTTCGATTATTGCGCTGTTGTATACCGGCGCGATCCGCGTAGATTCCGGCATCCTGACCCAGGGACAGATCGTAGCGCTTGTCAATTACATGTCCCAGATTCTGGTAGAGCTTGTCAAGCTGGCGAACCTGATTATCACGGTGACAAAAGCGATCGCCTGCGGCAACCGTGTGCAGAGCGTGCTGGAAGTGCAAAACAGTATGGAGCTGGCTGATGTGGAACAGAAAATTGAGACGGACAAAAATGCGCCTGCGGTTGTCTTCGACCATGTGTGTCTGACTTATGCGGGAGCGGGCAGCGAATCGCTGACGGACATCAGCTTTACGGCAAAGCATGGTGAGACGATCGGCATCATCGGCGGTACGGGTTCCGGTAAATCCAGTGTGGTCAATCTGATCCCCCGTTTTTACGATGTAACAAAGGGACGTGTCCTGGTAGACGGCGTGGACGTCAAAGATTACAGCCCGGAAGTGCTGCGCAGCAGGATTGGCATCGTGCCGCAGAAAGCAGTGCTGTTTGCCGGAACCATTGCAGAGAATCTGCGCTGGGGAAAGAAGGACGCGTCCAAAGAAGAAATGTGGAAAGCGCTGGAAATTTCCCAGTCAAAAGAGTTTGTTGAGAAAAAAGACGGACAGCTCGAGAGCAGAATCGAGCAGGGAGGCAAGAATTTATCCGGCGGTCAGAGACAGCGTCTGACCATTGCCCGTGCCCTTGTCAGACAGCCGGAAATCCTGATTTTGGACGACAGCGCGTCTGCCCTCGACTATGCGACGGATGCGGCGCTTCGAAAAGCGATCCGAAATATGGAAGGAAATCCTGCGGTCTTTATCGTTTCCCAGAGAACATCCTCCATTCAGCATGCAGACCGAATTCTGGTGCTGGACGATGGAAAGGCTGCCGGACTTGGAACCCATGAGGAGCTGCTTGCAACCTGTCCGGTTTATCAGGAAATTTATTATTCCCAGTTCGATGAAAAGGCGGCGAAGGCAGTGCGTGAAAACGCCGCCAATGCCGGTAAAGTAGAGAAAGGAGGATGCTGAACATGGCAAAGAAAATGGATGCAGGACAGACGCAGACCCTGAAAAAAGTGCTGCACTATATGAAGCCATACCGTTTTTTCCTTCTTTTATCCGTGATTTTAGCGGCGATTACTGTCGCATCCACGCTGTATCTTCCACTGTTAATCGGTAAAGCGGTGGACTGCATCGTTGGAAAAGGTAATGTCAATTTTGACGGACTGATTGCAGTTCTGATCAAAATGGCGGTCATGATCGGGATCACCGCACTGGCGCAGTGGATTATGAACGTCTGCAACAATAAACTGACTTATCAGATCGTGCGGGATATTCGAAACGAGGCATTTGAAAAGATAGAGGTCCTGCCCCTCAAATACATTGACGGACATGCCCACGGTGAGATCGTCAGTCGTGTCATCGCGGACGTCGATCAGTTTGCGGACGGTCTGCTGATGGGCTTTACCCAGCTCTTTACCGGTGTGATTACGATTCTGGGAACGATCGGCTTCATGCTTTCGGTCAACGTCGGCATCACGATTGTCGTGCTGGTGGTAACACCGGTTTCCTTGTTTGTGGCCTCGTTTATCGCAAAGCGGACCTTCAGCATGTTCAAGGCCCAGTCCGAAACGAGAGGTGAGCAGACTGCTTTGATCGATGAAATGATCGGCAACCAGAAGATTGTGCAGGCATTCGGGCAGGAAAAGGATGCCATCGAAAAATTCGACGAAATCAACGGCCGTCTCCAGACGTGCTCGTTGAAAGCGATTTTCTTTTCCTCCATCACAAATCCGTCCACCCGTTTTGTCAACAGCCTTGTGTATACCGGCGTCGGCATCTTCGGCGCGCTGGCTGCGATCAACGGACGGCTGACGGTCGGACAGCTGAGCAGCTTTTTGAGCTATGCAAATCAGTACACCAAACCCTTTAATGAAATTTCCGGCGTCGTAACAGAGCTGCAGAACGCGATCGCCTGCGCGGGACGGGTATTCGAGCTGATTGAAGAAAAATCTCAGGTGCCGGAAGTGGAAAATGCGGTTTCACTGCAGCATGTGGATGGAAAAGTGGAGCTGAAGGACGTTGCGTTTTCCTATGTGCCGGAGCAGAAGCTCATTGAGAACTTCAATCTGCAGGTAAAGCCGGGTGAGCGCGTGGCGATTGTCGGACCCACCGGATGCGGCAAAACGACGGTGATCAACCTGTTGATGCGGTTTTATGATGTAAACAGCGGATTCATTTCGGTAGAAGATGTGGATATCCGGGAAATGACCAGACACAGCCTGCGTGCGGGATACGGCATGGTGCTGCAGGAAACCTGGCTGAGAGCCGGAACCATCCGCGACAACATTACGGTCGGAAAGCCGGATGCGACACAGGAAGAGATCGAAGCAGCGGCGAAGGCATGCCATGCGCACAGTTTTATCATGCGCTTGCCGGAGGGCTATGACACGGTTATTTCGGAGGACGGCGGAAGCCTTTCCCAGGGACAGAAGCAGCTTCTGTGCATCACGCGCGTCATGCTGTGTCGCCCGCCGATGCTGATTTTAGACGAGGCGACGTCCTCAATCGATACCAGAACAGAATTAAAGATTCAGAATGCATTTGCAAAGCTGATGGAAGGCAGGACGAGCTTTATCGTTGCACACCGTCTTTCCACCATCCGCAGCGCGGACGTCATTCTGGTCATGAAGGATGGTCATATCATCGAGCAGGGCAACCACGAGACGCTGCTTGCACAGAACGGCTTTTATGCAACGCTGTATAACAGCCAGTACGCAATGTGAGCGGTATCGGGAGAAAATAGAAATAAGAATTGTATATTGCAGGCTGCACTGCTATAATGGGAAACGAAACAAAAAAATAAAACATGCAGAGTAGGTTTGTATGCGTTAAGTGCCGGCAGGACAGAGAGTTGCCTGTTGGACGAAAAGCCGGTTCGGCTTGCGGTATACAGACCGCATCTCGCTGCAGCAGAAGATAATCCCATTATCTCCTTTTGCGGCCCGATGTCTGTAGAAGGAGGAAATGCAATGAAAAAAATGGCAGCTCTTTTTACGGAATCCATGCGGGAGTTTCGCAATATCCGCACCATCACGGCGTGCGGACTTTTTGCGGCGCTTGCGTTGATTCTCAACTCGTTCACCGTTCAGATCGGGAATTACTTAAAGATCGGCGTATCCGGTCTTCCGAATGAAATGGTGGACGTCCTGTTTGGCCCTGCGGTCGGCAGCCTGTTTGCGGCAGCGATGGATATTTTAAAGCTGCTGCTGTATCCCACCGGAGCATGGATTCCGGGTCTGACCTTAAACTGCCTGCTGGCGGGACTGATCTACGGATTTTTCCTGTACCGCAAACCGACAAACTTTTGGCGGATTCTGGCGGCGGAGCTGACAGTGGCGCTTTTGGTGAACGTCCTGCTCGGAACCTTCTGGCTGTCTCAGGTGTACGGTAAGGCGTTTATGGTGATGCTTCCCGCGCGGCTGATCAAAAATGTGATCAAGGCTCCGGTGGACAGCATCATTTTATATCTGGTGATGACGGTGCTGGAACGCGCCGGTGTTTTCCGGATGTTAAAAATTTTCCGCCCGGGAAAAAGTGGCGTATGGAGACAGGAAAAGATCTCCGGCTTCGACAAAAAATGACAGGAGGTCAAAATGAATCTGAATATTCCTTACATGGAGACAGACAATAAGCTCCTAAACGATGCGTATCGGATCGCAGCGGGGGATATTGTCGGCAATATCGTATATTACCAGAACGGACTGCTGACGGAGGAAAAGCCCTGTATGATCGCGGGGCTGGACTACAATACCCCGTGGACCCGGGATACGGCAATCAACATCTGGAACGCGTTGAGCATTTTGTCTCCGGAGGTTTCCAAAAACACGCTGCTTGCGGTTTTGGAGGAAGAAGAGGGAAACATTTATATCGGCGGCCAGTATTGGGATTCGATCATCTGGATGATCGGTGCCAGGGAGTACTGCAGATTTCATAAAGACGATAACTTCTATCGCCTTGCGTTTGAAGCCGGCAGAAATTCTGTACATCGTCTGGAAGAGGGCGAATTTGATGAAGAGGACGGTTTGTTCCGCGGTCCCGCTGTGTACGGCGACGGCATTGCGGCATATCCGGACAAGTACAGCAAATGCCCGAATCAGGGTTCCGGAATCCTGGAATGGGTGGATTATCCGGGCAATCCGGTTTATCCCAAGGGCTACGGTATCCCGATGAAAGCACTTTCTACCAACTGCGTTTATTTTAAGGCCTATGAAATTCTGGCAGAGATGGCCCATGCGCTTGGCGAGCCCGCGAAAGAGTTCGAGGAAAAAGCGGCAGCCATGAAGAAAGCCGTCAACAAAAACTTCTGGAATGAGAAGCGCGGCAGCTACGATTATCTTGCAGGAGAATGCGATTATGCAGAGGGGCTTGGGCTGGCATTTGCCGTGCTGTTCGGCATTGCGGACGAACGGCAGACGGCGTTGATTGGGGAAAATACCCATATCTGTGCACACGGCATTCCCTGTGTATGGCCGACCTTCTGGCGCTATGAGTGCCTGGGCGGCTATGGACGCCATTCCGGCACGATCTGGCCGCATATCCAGGGCTTCTGGGCGCGCGCAATGCACAGGGCAGGACATCAGGAAAGCTTCGAAAAAGAGCTGTATCTGATGGCACAGAAGGCAGTCCGGGATATGCACTTTTCCGAAATTTATCATCCGGATACCGGTGCGCTTTATGGTGGTATGCAGGAGCAGGGACCCGGCGGAATCGTAGAATGGGATTCCAGACGCAAACAGACCTGGAGCGCAACTGCATTTTTATCCCTGATTTATTTTGAAATTCTGGGGCTTACCATGGAGGATGGAGAACCGGTCTTTCATCCGCAGCTGCCGATTAACTGCGGTCACATGAGGATCCGCGGCTTCGAAGTGGCGGGCTGGCTCTTTGATCTGGATATCGACGGAAAAGAGGTTTCTGTGCGGAAGCGAAAGATTTCATAAACAATAGAATACACGCTCTGCGAGCATTCTATTGTCATGAATAAAAATTAGAACAAGGCGGAAACGAATGCCCGGCAGCGGGTGTGCGTTTCCGCTTTATTATCGTATAGGAAACTTCGTTTCCATACGATAATAAACGCTCCGTGAGGATGCGCACGCGGCGCAAGGGTAGATGGTTGCTGAAGCAACCGCGCCTCGGCGCGAGAATGTGCCCTGGCACATTCTTTTATCGTATAGGAAACTTCGTTTCCATACGATAATAAACGCTCTACGAGGATGCGCCAGGGCACATTCTTTTTTATCATCCTTGTCACCCTTGACAAAATGAAAAACGTAGCTTATAGTTTATAACACAAACAATATTATACAATGTATAATATTGCAGAAGATACAGGTTTAGGGAAAGGATGGGAACGTATGATTTTTAATACAGGCTCTGCGCTGCTGGATGCGATTGTTCTTGCAGTTGTTTCCCGGGAGCCGGAAGGGACATACGGCTATAAAATCACGCAGGAGGTCCGCCAGGCGATCGATCTGTCGGAATCGACATTGTACCCGGTGCTTCGCAGACTGCAAAAAGACGGCTGCCTGGAAGTCTACGATATGGAATTCGGAGGCAGGAACCGGCGGTATTATCGGATTACGGAGCAAGGAAGCGCGCAGCTTTCGCTGTATGAAGCGGAATGGATTCGGTATTCTGAGAAGATAACGGCACTTTTTGAGGGAGGACAAAATTGATGGACAGGGCAGAATTTTTAAATCGTCTGGAAGCGCAGCTTTTAGATGTTCCGCAGGCGGAGCGGGAAGAAGCGCTGCAATATTATGAGGATTACTTAAACGACGCGGGCGACGCAGGAGATTTCGATATTCTGCAGGAACTCGGCACACCGGAGGAAGTCGCGGATTCTATCCGGAACGGACTGCGGCAGGATAGCAGCGGCGCAGGCGAGCGCAGCGGCCAGGCGGACGAAAATTGGCAGGACAGCAGCCGCACCGGTCAGTTGGGTGACAGCGGTTATTTCTCCGAAAACGGCTACGTCGACCGGGAGCCGCAGAAGGAAGAGCTGCAGCGGGTAAAGCAACCTGCGTGCGGCGACCGTTCTGATGCGGACTGGCAGAGCACGGATAGCGATGCAGAGGATGATTCCAGTGCTGCCCGCAGAAGGCAACCTCCGGTCTGGCTGTGGATTTTGCTGATCGTCTTCGCAGCGCCTGTGGTGCTTCCGATTGTGTTTGGGCTGCTTGTGACGGCAATTTCCGTTCTCTTTGCCCTGTTTATCACAGGAATTGCACTGCTGGTCTGCGGAATCGTTTGTACAGGCGTGGGCATCTGGGCGCTGATTCAGGCGTTTACACAGATTGCAGCGTGGCCGGCAGCGGCGATGATTGGAATCGGCATCAGTCTGGCAGCAATTGGAATCGGCGTTTTGGTGACGATGCTTATGGGATGGCTGATCGGTAAGGTGGTTCCGGCAGGTGTCCGGGCATTGTGTAACTGCCTGCACAGGATTGTGACGAGAAAAGGAGGCAGGGCAGCATGAAAAACTGGAAAAAAGGGATGATTGCAGGTTCGATCATCTGCATTGCAGCAGGATTTCTTTTCATCGGGATCGGAAGTTCTATGGGTGGATGGAAAAATATTGATCAGATCAACAGTCGTTATATTCATTTCGGCGGCAGTGATACGTTTATCGGTTTGTATTTACCGGAAAATACAAAAGAATCGATTGAGATTTTGTCACGGGAAACAGACAGTCCTGCGGATGCAGGAAACGACAGCACAGGCGAGGTAATTTCGTTCAACGGAAAATCACCGGAAAAGATGGAGATTTCCGCAAATACCCTGGCATTAAAAATTGTTCCCGGAGAGTCCGATGCGATTATCCTCAGCGGAAGCAACCGGGATAAGATGAACTGTTATATCGAAGACAACTGCCTGTATCTGGAAGAAAAGAACCATAAACCGCTTCAAAAGAGTGGCGAAATCGTCCTGACGGTTCCGGAATCGATGGACTGGAAAAAGATCGAAATCGATGTAGAGGCAGCGTATGTGGCACTGCAGAATTTTTCAGCGGAGGAAATGGAATTTTCGGCAGACGCTGGAAGCATTGAAGCATCCGGGCTGCAGATGAAAAAGCTGATTTTGTCCGTGGAGGCGGGAGCCATTACTTTGACGGACAGTGAGGCAGCAGAGCTGGAAGCGGATGCAGAAGCAGGTGCCATCCGTTTTTCGGGAAGCATCACAGATAGGGTGGATGCAGATGCAGAGCTTGGAAACATTGTCTTGAAGCTTTCACAGAGTAAAGACGATTTTGATTATGAAATCGACAGTGATCTGGGAAACGTGGAATTTGACGGCATTTCCGTGGAAAATTCCGTGATCTGCAATAAGGCGTCCGGAAAGATGAATTTGGACTCTTCCATGGGAAATATTGAAATTTACTTCGAACAGGATTAAAATAAAACAAAGAAAGAGAGGACATCATTATGAACAACAAGAAATTATTTCGTTCCACAACGAACAGAATGGTATGCGGCGTGTGCGGCGGTCTTGGAGATTTCTTCGGGATCGATGCGACAGTGATCCGCATTTTATATGTACTTGTCAGCCTGTTTTTAGGTGCAGGCTTTCTCGGACTGATTCTGTATTTTATTCTGGCAGTGATCATTCCGGAAGATGACGGAATCGTGGACTAAAGACGGGAGGAAGCATCATGTTTCGTGAAATCAAACCGCAGGAGATCCAGGATAACCCCTTCGAGCTGATCGGAAAGGAGTGGCTGTTGGTAGCTGCAAACAAAGACGGCAAAAGCAACGCCATGACGGCGAGCTGGGGAGCGGTAGGTGAAATGTGGGGAAAGTCGGTCGTGATGATCGTGATTCGCCCACAGCGCTACACGAAGACCTTTCTGGATCAGACAGAGACGTTTTCCCTTGGTATTTTCCCGGAAACACAGCGGGAGATGTTAAATTACATGGGAACGGTATCTGGAAGGACAGAGGATAAGATCGCCAAAAGCGGACTGACAGAGTCACTTGTAGATGGCGCACCCGTTTTTGAAGAAAGCCGGATGACGCTCGTGTGCCGTAAGCTGTTCGCACAGCCCATGGAGGAAGCGGCATTTCTGGATCAAAAGACCGTGGATTCCTGGTATCCGGATAAGGATTTCCATACGCTTTATATTGCAGAAATTGAGAAAGTGCTGGTAAAATAGAGCCGGATCGAAATAACAGATTGCAAAAAAGATCCTGCATTGCAGCTGCGCATTTGCGCCGGACAATGCAGGATCTTTTGTTTCTTTCATAGGAAAATGCATCATTTACTGATCTGCCAGATCTGACAGGAAATTTTCGAAGCAGACGCCATCAGGCTCCGGAATCTGCAGCGCGTTCGATGCGGAAATACATTTGGAAATAAAATCCGCCGCCTTTTGGACGGAGACGGAAAAATCGACGCCGTTTAGTGCGTCCGCCATCAGGATCGAAGCGAAAATATCGCCGGTTCCATGTCGGGACGGACCTGCAGAGGGCGTCAGGCAGGCGCGTTGAGAAAACGGCTCCCTGCAGGACAGATAATTTTCAAAGCCTTCTTTCCCATGGATCAGGCAGGGCAGACCTGTGATGACGATTTTGGACGGACCGAGTTTGTGAAGCCTTTGACAAAGCTCAGAAAGCTCAGATTCATTCCAGAAGCCGTCTTTCCAGAGCGTATCCGTCAAAAGGCATGCTTCCGTGATATTGGGCGTAATGATGTCTGCCAGCGGAATCAGGCTGCGCAGCTTTTGACAGTGTTTTGGTGTGATCGTGCGATAGGGTTTTCCGTGATCGCCCATGACGGGATCGACGAGAATTGTTTGGCAGCCTCGGCTTTTCTGGTCGGAAAGAAAGGAAGAAACAGACAGAATTTGTTCTGCCTGTCCTAAAAATCCGCACAAAACACCGTCAAACGTAAGATTTAACTGCTTCCATTGCTCCAGATAGGAGGGCAGAAACGCGGTCAGATCCTGACAGGCGAAGGCTGCAAACCCTGTATGATTGGAAAAAACGGCGGTAGGCACCGGGCACGCCTGCACCCTCATGGCGCTCAAAATGGGGAGCGCCTCGGTGAGGGAACAGCGTCCATATCCGGCGAAGCTGTTGATGACTGCCGCCTTTTTGGGAATCTGTAGATTCATTTGGAAGATCCTTCTTTGCCGACCTGAAAGAACAGACCGGACTTTTTGAGTGCAGGCAGAAGCGCCATGTATACAAGAACGGAAACGATGGTGGAAATCACGGTGTTGATGGCTGTTGCAGTGATATTCCATGCCAGAGTCAGCTCTGCAGCGGGTTTGCCCAGGATCAGCAGCTTGTAAAAATATCCTACAAGAGGATCAAAGATTGTGTTGAAGATCAGCCCGCCCAGTGCTGCCAGTGCTGCAATACGGGCGATTTTCTTTTTGTCTGTCTGATAAGTGATGTGACCGAAGCGATGGGCGATCAGACCGGTGATCAGACCGATGCAGAGCTTCAGAATAAAGGTCTTGGGTGCATATACGACATAGACGGGATCGAAAAGGTCGCCGATGGTCATGCCGATGGAGCCGCCGATGCCGCCCCAGAGACCGCCAAGGATCAGCGCGCCGAGAACACAGACGGCATTGCCGAGATGGATGCTTGTTGCGTCGCCGCCGGGAAGCGGGATCTTAATCTGCAAAAAAGTGAAGACAACATAAGATAATGCTGCAAATACACCGGTCAGAACCAGCTTCTGAAAAGATTCTTTTTTCATAGTGGAAATCCTCCTCATCAAAGTTTTTCTTATCATAAGCAATATGTGGCATGATAGAAAGTGCCATTTTACACTTTTTTTACCATACCAGTTTTGAAATTGCTGCCAAATTTGCAAGTGGTTACAAAAAGAACGTGCGTTTGGATCGTCGATTTTGTGAGACATTATGGCTTACCGGAAAGTCGTAAATTTGCTAGAATGGAAAGCAGATAAGGGGAGCCGTGCCACATGCCATTGCATGCGTCGGATGAGATGGAATGTGCAGTACGAAAGGAGAAGATTGAAAAATATAATTTTTCAATCGCGAGATTTGTGTCTGCGCGCACTTGAC